>Ga0209344_10000072_pt1 | contig 210211 bp, 196 predicted proteins | sample Cruoilmetagenom6_FD_187293 | JGI IMG/M metagenome (GOLD analysis project Ga0209344, IMG submission 187293) | Oil polluted marine microbial communities from Coal Oil Point, Santa Barbara, California, USA - Santa Barbara Oil Seep Sample 6 (SPAdes)... | ecosystem: Environmental > Aquatic >...
GAACCACCAACAAGTGAGAATAGAACAACTGATAAAGCGAATAATTTTTTCATAATTTTGTCTCCGATTAAATTTTTCTGCCACTCTGCTTTTGTGCTGTGTGGCTTGCGTTGAAAAGAACATGGACCATCTGATCGAAGAAAAAAAGAGCACCTCACAGCCCCGTGAAATCGTTTGATAATTGATGTAAAAAGAGATGAGTTTCGTGATCAATTCTCACGCTGGCGTGAAGCTCAGTCGCGCAAACGAGAGGAAACCATCACCCCAATCTCGCATTCCCGTGAACACCAGAACCAAGCCATCTTAAAAAGCCAGCAAATCACTATGAAAAGAAGAAAAACACTTAGTAAAAAAAAAACCAGAGCCTACCTCCGCACAGTGCGGGTAGCAGCGCCGGATGCATCGTGGGCATCTGAAGGCGTACTTAAAAAAGCGGGCAACCGAAGGGGCACTAAAAAGCAATGGCCGGCGAGAAAAAAGAAACACAACCTCAACTTAAACAGCTTTGGTTTCTCCATTAGCAAAAGTTAAATTTGCTTTTGCACCATTAGTGAGGTTCAAAGTAAGCTGATCAGAAGAGCCATTTAAGCTAATGATGGTTTCGCCATATTTAGATGAAATATTGACATCTTCAAAAGAGATCCCTTCACCAAGAGTGATAGAGATATCATTGGCAGACTTGATTTCATCACGGCCATCACCTTTATTAAAATTAAAGCTGATACCTGCACCAATAGTGGTGATGGTGTCATCTCCCTTACCGCCAGTGACAGTGGTAAAGGCACTGGCTGTTATTTGGTCATCCCCATCACCGCCATCAACTTCAGCAAAAGCGCCATAAGAGGCAATAATATCATTGCCATCTTGCCCATTCACCAATCCATTTCCAAAGGCGGTTATAAAGTCATCCCCGGTACCAGCGTTCACTTGAGAAAATCCATAACTGCTAATGCGGTCATTACCAGCACCGGCATTAACCTGCGAATAGGAGCCAAAAGAAGTGATGGTATCAGACCCTGCGCCACCATTGATTTGAGCATTACTGTGGGTAGTGATGAAATCATCCCCATTTCCTGCATTTATCTGCCCACCACCAAAGGCAGTGACAACGTCATTGCCATTGCCAGCATCTATTGTAGTGCGGCTATGAGCGACGATCAGGTCATTCCCACCACTAGCATTAATTTTATCTGGGGTTTGTCCGCTTTGCAGAGTGTTTGCTTGTTTATTCGCGCGTAAAACATTCACCAAATCAGCGGTCTTTAAATAGGCTTTTGCAGCATTGATCAGCTTATCTTCACTAGTATCTGCAGGCTGAAAAACATCGCCTTTTACGTCATTATTACTAGATTTACTATCTTGCTCGATTTGAGCAACAGACGCTTTTGCTTGTGCCGGGGTTTTATTACCCAGCGTAGAGTTAAGCACAGACAAAGCTATAGGACTTGATCGGGGGATAATTGATGACACGAACCAGTTCTCCTTACTCTGACACAAAACTCAATGAAACCTATTCTAAAGGAGAAAAGTTAATAGTTTTATTGCGAAATCGTCTTCCCCAAACTTAGTCCAATCTTTCATAGAACATTGCTGACTATAGGCTAAACGGAAGAGGGGGGGGAGCGCCTTTAAACGTCCTATGCTCAACACAACTCCCTAGTAGGCCCATGAGCTTCAGCTCATGGAATAGCCGTGAGAGAATAAACCTACCGCCCATAACACTTGGTTAAATGCGTCAGTTAAAAACAGTTCATAATATACGGAAAATAAAACTGGCTGGGGCGGTAGGATTCGAACCTACGCTCTTCGGCATCAAAAGCCGCTGCCTTACCACTTGGCCACGCCCCAATAAAGGTCATTTAATGAAGATCTATTTAAAGAGATTTCAAAAATGAATAACTATTCCACAAAGGCTTATAAATAAATTTGCCCCATAAAACGAATAGAGAAAAAAGTGATAGCGGTTTTTAAAAATTTTGCAAGACCAATCGGTCAAATTTTTACTATTTTTTTCTGTAAAATGGACTGTAATTTACAAAGAGTACAAATTCAAACGAAGAAATTAAGAGCTGAACCCAAAAATTATTGCCATATTAGCATCAGAAAAACCGAAAACATCAACAAGCTGGGAATATTTAACTGAACCAATGAGATCAAACATTGAAAAACCAATAAGAGAAGCTTAAAACTAACCCTCATGAGAAAACAGACCCAGCGCAAACAAAACTTAAGCCAATTGCCATTGATTCTCTTATCAATGACTTTTCTAAGTCTTGCCCCAGTTACACTTCACCCTGTAAAACTCCAGGCCGCACCTGAAAACCGCCCTTACGATGCTGGATTACTGCGATTATCCGAAATTTTAGGTGCTGTACACTATTTGCGCGCGTTGTGCGGTATAAATGATGAGTTAATCTGGCGCGATAAAATGCTAGATCTCATCAAAGCAGAAGGCGTAACCAGCAAACGTAAGGCCAAACTCACCAAAAGCTTCAACAAAGGCTATAAAAGCTTTCAAAGAACCTATAGACGCTGCACCCCCTCAGCCAAAACAGCTATCAATCTTTTTTTAGAAGAAGGTATAGAATTATCTGAAAAATTGGTCACAACAAACCAATAAAGAACGATCTGGTAACCATCTTTCTTAGTCAATTTACCTTTAAAGAAACAACAGCTTTCCAAACAAGATCCACCTAGATAAAAATAATCTGCTGACAAAATAACAAGCAACAACAAATATCAGACAAATTAGAAAATTATGAAGTGGATTTATGGGAATGACATTTAGGTTAAACAATGAAGATAATGACCTGAATGCAGAGGCCTTAAGTTACATTATAGAAGCCTGGGAAGATGCGATCTGCAATGGACTGGAACCCGAAAGCCTGGCAGGTGCCTCTATATTCGCTGCCTTAACTGATCTCGTATCAACCTACGGTGAAGACGCTGTCTCTAAAATGACAAGAGATCTTTCAACTCGAATAGACCAAGGTGAATTCACACTAGATCGTGTAACGCAATAAATATTAGAAAAACACAGACGTCCCAACCAAGCCAACACCAGCCAAAAAAAGAATAGCTCCAGAGATCTGATTGATGATTTTTAGGCGTTTTTCTGTCATTTTACCACGCAGTGCAGCTATTAAGCGGGTCAAACCAAGCCACCAGAGCGTCGCTCCGCTTAATAGCCCAACTAATATCATCAGACTATCAAGATAACTCGTAAACCCTCCTACAGCAGTGCTAACACTCCCAAAAATCGCAAAAATCCCAAGTAAAGCCCCTGGGTTAGTGATCGTAAGTAAGAAACTTTGAGGAATGCCTTTTAAATGCCCCCTGATTTTTGATGGTTCAGTCATTTCCGCTGGCAATTTAGGTTGAGCTAAAAATATTTTTATTCCAAATCCAATCAGAATAAACCCACCAATGAACTGAATTTCAGTTTCATAAGCGCTCATCAAACCTGAAAGAGCCGTAATTCCCAATGCAGCAGCCACGGAAATTAAGAAATCAGCACCAATAGCCCCAAGACCAATAGCAAATCCAGCCCAGAAACCTTTAGCCAAGGTCCGCTGTATACACAAAATATTGACAGGACCGACAGGAGCAGAAATAAGTAGACCCATTCCAAAGCCAGTTAAAATAAGATGTAAATTAATCATCAACGCCATAAATCTAGAAAAAGCTTAAAGTTATCCGTTTAAAAAATTTCATAAAACGGGCCTGTTCATCCAATAGGACATATTGCCAACCAATATTACTTATGTATGACCAAAAAATATTTTTTGAAGGGAGTTCATCATGAATAAATGCAAAATGACCATAGCGCTCATTTCTATGGCAATCTCAATATCTTTCAGCAATGCACATATCGCACTTGCCAAAGACAAAAGAACTAATGTCACACCGACACAACAAATAGCACATGTAAAACTCCCCGAACTCACCCTGCAAATGAAAGAAGACCTCATTGAAGCCGCAAGCTCAGGAGATCTAGAAGAAGTACGAGACTTATTTGAATCAAATGAACTTGCTCCAGTTTTGACTAATGAACACATTAGCGATCCCTTAGACTATTGGAAAAAAGTCTCTGTAGATGGATCAGCAAGAGATATTATGGCGGCTATCGCAGAGGTGTTTAGCCTGCCATCAGTGAAAAATAAAAACGGAGATTTCATCTGGCCTTATCTAGCCAAAGTGCCATTGAAAAAACTAAACAAGCAACAACAAATAGATTTATTCCGTCTCGTTGGCCCCAAACAAGCAAGCAAAATGCTAGAAACCGGCATTTACACATACTATGAAGCCAAAATTGGCAAAGACGGCACCTGGCATTATTTTAAAAAATTAGAACCAACAGAGAAAAAATAATCTCAACGGCTACCAGCGCGGTTAACAGGAGAGATACCTGGTAGACAACTGAAAATGCACCCAAAATTGGACATCTAAAGTTGCGAACTAACGATACGAAGAAGGAACTCAGTCCATTTCGGGCTGAGAGACATGACGCCAGAGGCGTCCGGCGCTTAGCGCCGTACCTCGTAGGCCCAAGCGCCTTCAGCTCTTGGAATAGCCATGAGAGAAAAATTGACAATACATGCATTTGGTATACATTATTAATGTGCGTAGACAGTTTTAAAAGGCAATTAACATTATGGACGAGCACCCAAGAGGCCCCCGCGATCCTCTACATGATGAGATAACTCAAGCCCTCATTAATGAGTTGGTTCATCATTTTTATGAAAAAATTCAAAAGCATGAAACCCTCGGCCCCATTTTCAATAATGCAATTCAAGACAGATGGCCCGAACATCTAGAGCGTATGTGCACATTCTGGGGAGCAGTAGCACTTAAAACTGGTGCTTATAAAGGAAAACCTGTCCCAAAACACGTCGCTCTTCAGGGTGTAAAACCAGAGCATTTTAAAATTTGGCTCACACTCTTTAGGGAAACAGCCATTGAAGTTTGCGGCCACGACATTGGCCTTCATTTTATAGACCGAGCTGAAAGAATAGCTGAAAGCTTACAGCTCGCCATGTTTTTCCAGGAAACAATCGCACCAAAAGAAGCCTTCAAAAATGGCGTTTTAGTCGAACCTACCTAATCCCACCTCAGTCAATAGCAAAAAGCATCACTGAAGAACGATCATTATTCTTTTCTATTGACATATAAAGTTTTCTTTATATCTTGTCTCCAGCACAAACTAGATAATAAATGTGAAACAGGAGACGACTGTCGTGAACGGCTTAACAACAACATTAAACAAAGCTGAGCTCTTAAGTGCGCTCAAAGCTGCAGGCGATGATACGCGCTTGCGCTTGCTTGTGTTGTTAAACGTCAGTGAACATAACGTTAAAGATCTCACCCACATTCTCAATCAAAGTCAGCCCCGCCTTAGCCGCCATTTAAAATTGCTCACTGAAGCCAATTTAATTGAGCGCTTTCAAGAAGGATCTTGGGTTTATTACCGTTTAGCCAGAAACAATATTTACGGCAACCTCGTGCAAGATATTTTAAAAACTGCAAATTTATCAAGTGAGCAATTCAAAGCGGATCAAGCACAAGCCGAAAAAGTCAAAGGACAACGCGCTAAAGAAGCTCAATCATATTTCAAAACCCACGCGAAAGATTGGGATCAGATACGAAGTCTCTATATAAAAGAAGAAATCGTAGAAACTGAAATGCAAAACCTAATTGGCACCAATCCAATTGACCTTTTGTTAGATCTTGGCACCGGCACAGGACGCATTTTAGAGCTTTTTTCATCTCAATTTAAAAAAGGCATTGGCGTCGACATTAATCACGAAATGCTCCGTCATGCCAGGGCCAGATTAGATCGCCTAAACTTACAGTCATGCGAGCTGCGTCACGGTGACATTAATAAACTAGAATTTAATGATTGCCTGGCAGACACAATTATCATTCACCAAATTATGCACTTTCTTGATGAACCAAAACAACTATGCAAAGAAGCTGCTCGGCTTTTAGCTCCTGGCGGTCGTTTACTGATTGTAGATTTTGCTCCTCATACACAAGAGCAATTACGAACCGATTTTGCCCATCAAAGATTAGGCTTTGAAGAAAATCAATTATGGGGATGGCTAAAAAGTGCGGGTCTAAAAGCGCTCAATTTTAAGTTACTCCCTAACAACAATTCAAAAGATAAAACCTGCGATAAAAAATACAATGATACTGACACTTTAAGTGTGTCTTTATGGCTCGCAGAGAAATAAGGAAAATAAAGGATCAATTATGAGTTTCGGAAATAGAAAAAGCCTAAAGGTTGCGCCAGAAACACTAAATATTTCTTATGAATTTTTTCCTCCCAAAACGGAAAAAATGGAGCAAACCTTATGGGAGTCAATTAAAAGATTGGCGCCGCTAAACCCAAGCTTCGTTTCTGTGACTTATGGCGCTGGTGGTTCAACCAGAGAACGCACCCACGCAACAGTCGCGCGTATTATTAATGAAACCAAACTAAAGCCAGCTGCTCACTTAACCTGCGTTTCCGCCACTAAAGAAGAAGTCAATGAAGTCATCCGTTCTTATAAAGAAGCTGGTGTAAATCATATCGTAGCCCTGCGCGGTGATCCAGCTGAAGGTGTCGGTGAAACTTACAAACCAACAGCTGGTGGCTATGAAGGCAGTGTCGAGTTAATCAAAGGCATTAAAGAAATTTCAAATGATTTTGAAATCACAGTCTCAGCTTACCCTGAAAAGCATCCCGAAAGCGCCAGTATCGACGCAGACATAGAGCTACTAAAACAAAAAATTGACGCCGGTGCCACAAGAGCAATCACACAATTTTTCTTCGACAATGACCATTATTATCGTTATTTAGAAAAAATTGAAGCCGCTGGCATTACCATCCCAATTCTGCCAGGTATCATCCCGATTTTAAATTTCAAAACTATGACTAAATTCGCAGCAAGTTCAGGTGCAACCATTCCTGATTGGATAGCAAAACGCTTTGAAGGGTTAGATGATGACCCCAAAACAGCACGACTTGTTTCCGCAGCTATTGCAGTAGAACAAGTTCTAGACCTTCTAGATCATGAAATATCTGATTTACACTTTTATACCCTAAACAGAGCTGACCTTGTCTATGCGATCTGTCATATGCTTGGCTTTAGACCTCAAACGACATAACAAAACAGCGCGGTTGCTGGTGGGCAACTGAAACGCAAGTAAAATAGTCGCAATTAAAATACGGACCAAAGAACGTGCTAACAGAAAAGCAAAAAGATCATTTATATTCTGGCAACGCCATCTATTCAGATCCAACGTTACCAAATTTAAAAGAAGATTATTTTGATAAACCTAATCATGAAAAATTAGGCATGCCTGAAGATGTCCTGAAGGTAAAACCCAAGTTTTTAATCATCTATGGCTCTTTAAGAGAAGTCTCTTATAGCCGCCTTTTAGCAGAAGAAGCGGCAAGAATTCTGATTAAACTCGGCGCAGAGGTTAAATTTTTCGATCCAAGAAACCTCCCCATGCCACAAGAGGGATATAAAATCGGCGGTGAAGCTGACACACACCCTAAAATCAAAGAGCTCATCGATCTCGCCCTATGGGCTGATGGTCACGTCTGGTCCTCACCAGAACGTCATGGCTCCATGTCAGCAGTTTTTAAAACACAGATTGACCATATCCCACTTTCATTCGGCTCTGTTCGCCCAACTCAAGGTCGCACATTAGCCCTTTTGCAAGTGGCAGGTGGATCTCAATCATTTAACACTGTTAATAATATGCGGATACTCGGACGCTGGATGCGAATGCTGGTTATTCCCAATCAATCATCCATTCCAAGCGCCTATAAACAATTTGATGAAGAAACTGGCCGCATGAAACCGTCATCACTCTATAACCGCGTCGTCGATGTTATGGAAGAATTAATGAAATTCACCCTATTAACCAGAGACAAAAAAGACTATCTGGTAGATAGATATAGCGAACGCTGCGACAGCAAATAAGCAGGAACTCAAAATGACAACAAATAGAACAGAGCAATTTAAAGCCGCAGCAAATGAGCGCATACTTATAATAGATGGCGCCATGGGCACAATGATCCAGCGTTATAAGCTAGATGAAGCCGCCTATCGTGGCACTCAATATGAAAAATGGAACCAGGATGTTAAAGGCAATAACGATCTTTTAAGCATCACCCAACCAGAGATCATTAAAGAAATTCATGGCCAATATTTAGAAGCAGGCGCTGACATCATCGGCACCAACACCTTCAATGGCACAACCATTTCAATGGCTGATTACGGAATGGAATCAGAAGCCTATAAAATCAATGTTGAAGCTGCAAAAATCGCAAAAGAAATTGCTGATGAATGGACAGCAAAAACACCAGAGAAACCACGCTTTGTAGCAGGTGCCGTTGGCCCAACCAACAGAACAGCCTCCATCTCACCAGATGTAAACAATCCAGGCTACCGTAACGTCACCTTTGACGAATTAGTCGAAGCGTATAAAAGCCAAACAAAAGGCCTGGTTGAAGGAGGTGCTGACATCATCATCATCGAAACCATCTTTGATACCTTAAATGCAAAAGCCGCTGGCTTCGCTGTTTTAAGCGCGTTTAAAGAGTTAGGCATTGAGCTTCCAGTAATGATTTCAGGCACCATTACAGATCTATCTGGAAGAAACCTCTCAGGCCAAACACCTGAAGCATTTTATTATTCAATGAGCCATCTAAACCCATTTTCAATCGGTCTAAATTGTTCATTTGGCGCTGATCACTTACGCCCTGCCATTCAGGAAATTTCAGCTGTCGCTAATGTCTATGTCTCAGCCTATCCAAACGCAGGGCTGCCAAATGAAATGGGTGAGTATGATGAAACACCAGAAGAAATGGCTGGCAAAATCGAAGGCTGGGCCAAAGATGGGCTCATTAACATGATCGGCGGTTGCTGCGGTTCAACACCAGAACACATCAATGCCATTGCCAAAGCCGTGGCACCTTATCCACCAAGACAAATTCCAGATGTGCCCGTAAAAATGCGCCTCTCAGGCCTGGAGCCATTTGTGCATGGGTAAAGCAACCTTATCTAACAGTAAGTCGCATCATAAATTTACTAACTTAAATTACGAAGAAAAACAGGTGGCAACGCCACCCGCACATTTGCAAGCCAGCGTGGTTGGAATTAGGCAATCTAAAACGCCACAAAAGTTAAGCAAAAATATTGTGCGCATATCGGAGGGTCGAGGCACCCTAGTGCCGAGATAACCCGGGAGATAGAAAAATGAAAAACGCCAGCACAAGTTTCATCAATATAGGCGAGCGCACCAACGTCACCGGCTCAGCCAAATTTCGCAAACTCATCGAGCAAGATGATTATGATGCAGCCCTAACTGTTGCCAGACAACAGGTGGAAAATGGCGCGCAGATCATCGATGTGAATATGGATGAAGGCCTCCTTGATAGTGAAAAAGCGATGCAAACCTTCTTAAATTTGCTTGCTGCAGAGCCAGATATTTCTCGTGTCCCTGTTATGATCGACAGTTCAAAATGGACCGTCATTGAAACAGGTCTAAAATGCGTGCAAGGAAAATCAATCGTTAATTCGATCTCCCTTAAAGAAGGCGAAGAACAATTTTTAGAACAAGCTCAAAAAGTTCAACTCTATGGCGCAGCTGCCGTGGTTATGGCATTTGACGAAGTCGGGCAAGCTGATGTTGCCGACAGAAAGTTCGAAATTTGCGAGCGCGCTTATAAACTGCTGACAGAAAAACTAAACTTCCCGCCGCAAGACATCATCTTCGATCCTAACGTTTTTGCTGTCGCAACTGGCATTGAAGAACATAATAATTACGCTATCGAATTCATTGAAGCCACAAAACGCATTAGAGATAATTTGCCTCACGCTCATGTCTCTGGTGGCATCTCAAATCTTTCATTTTCATTCCGAGGCAATAATTATGTCCGCGAAGCCATGCATTCTGTCTTCCTATTCCACGCCATTAAAGCAGGCCTGGATATGGGCATCGTTAACGCCGGTCAACTCATGGTGTATGATGACATTCCAGCCGAGTTAAAAGAGCAAGTTGAAGATGTAATCCTTAATCGCCGCGATGATGCAACAGATCGTCTATTAGATGCAGCTGAAGCTTTTAAAGGCGAAGGCGGTAAAAAACAAAAACAAGATCTAACCTGGCGCGAAGGCACAGTTCAAGAACGCATCACACATGGCCTTGTCCATGGCATCAATAAATTCATAACAGAAGACACTGAAGAAGCCCGCCAACAAGCTGAGCGCCCCTTACATGTTATCGAAGGACCGCTGATGGATGGCATGAACGTGGTTGGTGACCTGTTCGGCTCAGGTAAGATGTTCCTCCCACAAGTGGTAAAATCCGCCCGCGTCATGAAACAGGCCGTAAGCCACTTGATGCCGTTCATGGAAGAAGAAAAGCGCTTAAACGGCACGCTAGATGCAAAAGCCAATGGCAAAATTCTCATGGCGACAGTAAAAGGCGACGTCCATGACATCGGTAAAAACATCGTTGGCGTTGTGCTCCAATGTAACAATTACGAAGTCATCGATATGGGCGTTATGGTCCCAGCGCAAACCATCTTAGAAAAAGCTCGAGAAGAAAATGTAGATGTCATCGGTCTCTCTGGGCTCATTACCCCAAGCCTCGATGAAATGGTCAATGTAGCAAATGAGATGGAACGATTAGAATTTGACATCCCTCTACTCATTGGCGGTGCAACCACAAGCCGCATTCACACCGCTGTTAAAATCAACCCAGGTTATAAAAGGGATCAATCTGTATATGTAACAGACGCCAGCCGCGCCGTCGGTGTGGTCTCTAAACTGCTTGGCGAAGAAGGTTCAAACTACAAGCAAGAAATTGCAGACAGCTACAAAACCATTGCAGAAAAACACTTGGCTGCTCAACAAAACAAACGCCGCCTCACATTAGAGAAAGCAAGAGCCAATTCTCATAAAGCAAATTGGGAAACAACCAAACCAACTGAACCAGCTTTCCTTGGCACAAAAACCTTCCGAGATTTTGATTTAAGCAAGATCGCAGAATTTATCGACTGGACACCGTTCTTTGCAACATGGGAAATGAATGGCCAATACCCACGCATTTTAACAGACGACAAATTAGGGGAAGCTGCCACAGAGCTCTTCAATGACGCTCAAACAATGCTGAAAAAAATGATCGCCGAAAAATGGGTAACAGCTCATGGTGTCATCGGTTTTTGGCCAGCCAATAGCGAAGGTGATGACATTGTTCTCTATGAAGATGATCAAAGAGAAAAACAAAAAGCAAAATTACACACTCTGCGCCAACAAATCGCAAGAGAAAGCACCAGCGGCAAACTCAGAGCAAACGTAGCTCTATCAGACTTCATCGCACCAATAGATACAGGCATAAAAGATTACATCGGTGGCTTCGCTGTCACCGCAGGTATTGGTGAAGATATAAAAGCAAAAGAATTTAATGATGCAGGTGATGATTATTCAAAAATCATGGTCAGTGCTTTATCTGATCGCCTAGCAGAAGCTTTTGCCGAATATATGCACATGCGCGTGAGAAGAGAATACTGGCCATATGCATCAGATGAAGCCTTAAGCAATGAAGACATCATTGGCGAAAAATATGATGGCATACGCCCTGCCCCTGGCTACCCAGCGCAGCCAGACCACACAGAAAAAGAAACTCTCTTTAATTTGTTAAATGCAACAAAAGAAGCAGACATAGAACTAACAGAGAGTTACGCCATGTGGCCAGGCGCCGCTGTCTCCGGCCTCTTTTTCTCACATCCATCGAGTTATTACTTCGGTGTTGGCAAAATTGAAAAAGACCAGGTTGAAGATTATGCAAATAGAAAAGGCTGGGATTTAGCAAAAGCTGAAAAATGGCTCAGCCCAATCCTAAATTACATTCCTGAGTAAAGGGATACAAAAACCAAAATATAAACACCGCCTGAGTTATGAAACTCAGGCGGTGTTTTTATTTAATTCTCTTTTAAAGCGTTTTTACGCCGGCAATGCGCCAGATTTTTTCGCTGCATGCGTAGCAATCGCATCCATCAACCCTGGTGCTAAAACATCATAAGGCTCAAGCCCCAATTGCTTTAAGCGATCCCGCACTCCATCCATATCATCTGGATTAAACCCAGCTTCAATAATGGAAGATACAAACGCCGCAAACTTAGGCTCTTCAAACCCTGGCGTTGTTGAAAGCTCCGTGTGAATAAAATCAAACCCATGAAACGGATGATCCGTATTTTCAATACGTCCATACATATGCGTGCCACAACCACGGCACGAATAACGCTGAATAGGCGCACTTTCATCAACGATCTGTAATTTATTACCATTCTCGCCAACGGTTAAATTATCCCGGCCAACAACTGCGACCTGACTAAATAAGGCCCCCTCAGGTTTCCAACATTTAGAACACCCACAAACGTGATTGTAAGCACAATTACCTTTAATATTGACGGTCACTTTATTATCCGGACACTTACAGCTAAGTGTCCCGCCAGAAAAATTAGCACTGCCCTTATGAACACCACCATCAACTTCCGGATGAATTTTTACCTTCGATTTCCCAAACCCAAACATCAAAACATCTCCCTTGCCCTAACTCAGAGCATTATTGTTAATTTCACTGATAATCTTAGGTCAGAAGAGCTGATGAAGTCTCATCTTAAACTCAGAAGAGCTGATAGAAGGAAAATAAGTAATAATATAACAAAAGCCAGCCTGTTTGAATAAAACTTCTCTTACATATTCTCAAGAAGCGATTAAATAACAAAAGCTAAATAATTTGCCCTAAAACAGCTTTAAGGCTACAAATCAACCTTTAAAACTTGACAATCCTCCTCTTTTCAAGCAGTTTGCCCCAAATTCATTCAGGCCTACAAAAGAGCCGCCATTTATACATGGAACAGAAAAACTGTTTCCGGGAGATAAAAGGTCAACATCCGTCAGCGAAATTCGCCCACGGATGCTTTTTTGCTTTGTCTGATGAAATAAGAACCGCCCAAACCACCGGGCACTAATTACAAAGAAGGAGCCTAACCAATAGTGGGTTAGGCGACATGGCGAAGCCCGGCGTTGAACGCCGCCCCATCGGAGGGCTTTTCGCGATTGACGCGAAAAAATAGCCCGTGAGATATAAAAAATGTTCGAAAGCTTATCCGACCGCCTAAGCAGCGCTTTTGATAAAATTACCGGCAGAGGTGCGCTTTCTGAAAGTGACGTAAAAACCGCGATGCGCGAAGTGCGCCGCGCGCTCTTAGAAGCTGACGTCGCCCTGGAAGTTGCCAAAGAATTCATTGATAACGTTACTGAAAAAGCCATCGGCGCCGATGTTCTAAAATCAGTAAAACCAGGCCAGCAAGTCATCAAAATCGTTCATGATGAGCTTGTCGCCATGCTTGGTTCTGAAGCTGATCCTATTAACCTCCAAGCAGTAGCCCCTGTCCCAATTATGATGGTTGGTCTGCAAGGGTCTGGTAAAACAACCACCACAGGTAAAATTGCCAAGAGATTAAAAGAACAAGACAATAAAAAAATCCTAATGGCATCCCTCGATACACGCCGTCCAGCTGCTCAAGAACAGCTTCGCGTGCTTGGCGAACAAATCGATGTTGACACCTTAGAGATCATAGCAAACCAAACACCAACAGAAATTGCCAAACGCGCCATAGATAGCGCCAAGCGCGGCGGCTATGATGTGGTGATGCTCGATACAGCGGGCCGGCTGCATATTGACGACGAACTGATGCTTGAGACCGAGCAAATCAGAGATATCGCATCCCCCCATGAAACATTGCTTGTTGCAGACAGCCTAACAGGCCAAGACGCCGTTAATGTTGCCAAAAACTTTAACGAACGCATCGGCATCACAGGCATTGTTCTCACACGTGTTGATGGTGACGGACGCGGCGGCGCGGCTCTCTCTATGCGCCGTGTAACTGGCAAACCAATTAAACTCATCGGTATGGGTGAAAAGTTAGATGAGCTAGAAGACTTCCACCCAGATAGAATTGCCAACCGCATCCTGGATATGGGTGACGTGGTCAGCTTAGTTGAAAAAGCCGCTGCCACGATCGATGCTGACAAAGCGGCCAAAATGGCCAAGAAAATGCAGAAAGGCAAATTTGATCTTGAAGATTTGTCCGAGCAACTTAATCAGATGAAAAAACTTGGTGGTATGAGCTCTATCATGGGCATGTTACCAGGTGTTGGCAAAATGAAGAAACAGCTTGATCAAGCCAATTTAGATGACGGCATCTTTAACCGCCAGCAAGCAATTATTTCATCAATGACAAAAAAAGAACGCCGTTTTCCCAAAGTGCTGAATGCAAACCGTAAAAAACGTATTGCAGCAGGTTCGGGAACAAGCGTTCAGGAAATTAATAAACTCATCAAAATGCATCGCCAAATGGCAGACATGATGAAAAAGATGAATAAGGGCGGTGGAATGGCCAGCATGTTTGGCGGCGGAATGCCAGACGTCTCAGAAGAAGAAATGGCAGCCTTTGAAGCCACAGGTCAAATGCCCGAAATACCAAAAGATATCGAAAAACTATTGCCGAAAACCAAACCAGGCTTACCAGGCCTTAGTGGATTAGGCGGCGGTCAAGCTGGAGGTTTCCCTGGATTACCAGGCCTCCCGGGCAAAAAGAAATAACTAAATTTAAACGAATTCAATAGATTAAAACCAAAGGAAAATACAATGGCATTGAAAATTAGATTATCTCGTGGCGGTTCAAAGAAACGTCCATTTTACCGTGTAGTCGTTGCAGATTGCCGCATGCCTCGCGACGGTCGTTACATTGAGAAAGTTGGCACATACAACCCACTTCTAGCTAAAGATGATGAGCAACGTTTGGTATTGGTTGAAGACCGTATCAAACATTGGATTTCAAAAGGTGCAAAACCAACAGATCGCGTACTTCGCTTTTTAGCTGAACTTGGCATCATGGAACGCCGTGCTCGCAACAATCCAAACAAAGCGAAACCAGGCTCAAAAGCTCTGGAGCGCATTGAAGAGAAGAAACAAAAAGAAGAAGACGCAAAAGCTGCAGCAGAAGAAGCTAAAAACGCACCAGCTGAAGCACCTGCTACAGAAACAGAAGCAGCCGCAGAATAAACTGCTAACGCACCTTTCTATTTAAGAAAGACAAACCTTTTTATGAGAAAAACCATGGGCGATCAAACTGGCGACAACAGCTCAAAGCGCATCCTGCTTGGCGTTATCACCAACGCCCATGGTATCAAAGGGGATGTAACCATCAAACCCTTTGGCCAAGATTTAAATGCCCTGACTGATTATGGCCCCCTGACCGATAAATCAGGCAAACAAACATTCACTGTCCTCTCACTGAGGCACAGTAAAAAAGACCTCTATGTCGCTCGTATCAAAGAACTAGAAGATCGCAACATGGCTGAAAGCGCCAAAACGACAGAGCTATATATCGAACTTTCCAAATTACCAGAACCAGATGAGGATGAATTCTATTATCATGACCTCATAGATTTAACGGTCAGGCTCCCAACAGGTGAGCTTTACGGCACAGTTAAGGCCGTTGAAAATTTTGGCGCAGGAGATATCATTGAAATCCTGCCACAAAACAGCCAAAAGACCATGTACTTCTCTTTTACAAAAGAAATCGTCCCAAGCGTCAATATTAAAGAAGGCTACGTAACAATAGCCCCACCTGCCGAAGACGATGTAACAGAAGAAGCAGCCAAAGCCGCTTTGAAAGATGAGTAACTAAGTTACAAAATTTATTAAATGAAAAAACTCAGCTCTTGTTAGCTAATACAAAGATATAACACAGCAAGAAAACATATTGCCATACGAAGTAGGAGTGATGCCACTTCGGCGTCACGACATGGCGAAGCGCAAGCGTAGCCCGGTGCCTAGCACCACCCCTCGGAGGGCCTGCTGCCTTAGCAGCAGAATAGCCCGTGAGAGAAAATACGACGGTTGCTAGTGGGTAACTGAAGGAGCAATAAAAAGGAACAACATATGAAAAAATTTATTTTTACGCTTTTTCTTTTATTTTTCGCTCTCTCTCCTGCATTCACCCACAACGCTCACGCACTGCCAGAGCATCACAAAGTCACAATCACCGCTGTTGAGAAATGCTTAGGCTTAGCTAAAAAAGCCATAGAATTTGGCTACAAAAAACACCCACTTGTCTCGTGCAACATTCCCTTCTCGTTTAATGAAGCTGAATTAGATGCAGCCCTCCAGCAAAGCACTTCAAAAACAAAAGATACAACTTCAGAAAAAACAAAATCTCACAAAGCGGTAAAAACCATCATCAATGTGAAAAGCGCAAAATGCATGGCCAAGATCAGGGTGAAGAGCGAGCTGTTACAAAAAGCTATAGATATGAAAGAGGGAAATATCACCCTCCCGAAACAACCGATAACCTGCGCATTAAAAACAAACTCCGGCAAAGCCAAACAAGCCAAATTTTCTTTTCAACCAAAAGGATTGTTTCAACAAAGTTGTTTAAAGCAATTCTCACCGCAAATGGGAAATTTCAAATTAGACTGCACCTTCTGCCGTCTAAACATCGTCGCCACAACAATGACCTTCTGGGTCAACCACATAGGCAGCAAAATGGCCCCCGGCATCAACAAAGCCCTAGGCAAGAAGTGTAGTGGTTAGTTAAGGAGAGAAGCAATTGGTCACACAAATTTTACCTCACTAAATTCATGGGATATGACACAGGGAAAAACCTTTTCAATTCTGTCCATATTATTGATGGCTTCTTTTCCAATGATTCTCATACATTAATTAACTATATTTATGGAATAAACGAAACGACAAATACTGAGCTTAGTCCATCAGCTTTTCGGCTTACCAACATTGAGAAGCCTACTTACTTAGGTCAATTGAAACAGGAACTATATTTTTTAAAAATATTCCTTCCAATTTATTACATAAATCTACTCACAGTATTGCTACAAATAGGCTCTTTGTCTCATATCTACAAAGAGCTTACTAAAAAGGAAGGTAACGTATTAAATGAATAGAAAAGCAGTATTGAAAATTACTGCACTAATTTTACTGCAATGAGCGCACCATAGATAAGCTTTTCCCTGGTGCCGCCCCGAATGTTTTTCTAAAGTGCCGGTTAAAGTGAGCTTGATCAAAAAAGCCTGCCTTATGAGCAGCCGTAGTAAAGCTCTGTCCTTCTATCACGTCTTGTATAGCTAACTTTAATCGGTGCCACCCTCGATATCGACAAAAAGAAACACCAATTTCTTTCTTAAAAACATTCTGAAACCGTGAGCATGACAAACCAACCTCTCTTACGGCATCAGCTAATGAGGCAAATTCATTTGGGTTATTATTTAACGACTTAACAACATATAAAATACGAGGGTCTATATCAGATCGTGCTTTGTTTTGAGAAAACTGTACAAGGTCATTCAAAGCCATATTAACCCATTCAGAACAATCAGATTTTTCATAAAGCTCTCTGAGAACCGTTTTTTCACCTTTAGAACTCATAAGCACTTTACCAATTTCCTCGTAAGCCCCAAGCAGAGGTAAGAATGTCTGCACGCCCGCCATACTAGGTTCCAGATAAAAAACAGATAAAGGATAGCCCCGTATATCCAACTCATAGGAAACACCAGCGGGTACAACAACAGCATCACAAACCATCCAGTCAAATCCTTGTTGCTTAAATAAAAAAGGCTCATATAGACCGGTTATATATATTGAGGTCGAATGAGAATGAAGGTCATTATAAGCTAGAGGGCCAGCAAAAAAACTAACCGTTTCCCCAATATGCCACAAGGGACTCAGAGGCTTAGTCTCATTATCTTGCAGAACAATAGAATCGTACAAGCCTTGTTTAATCTCCATGGATAAACTCCCATTTGAAGCACTCAAATATATTAAATCTGAAAAACTCAAAATCATAATAACACATGGAAAAGTCAGAACCAAAACTAGAGCTCTAAAATAGGGGAGTAAAATAATTATGTCGATACTCAAACAAAAGATTAGCCGCCGTCAATTCATAAATGACACGGCAACAATAGCATCCCTCCCATTAATCTCATCAGGCTTCATAACATCTGCTGAAGCCAAAGCACCAATGTTAGGCATAAAACAACCCAAACACATCCGTTTTAAACTTGGAGACTTTGAACTTACCAACATCGTAGATTGCGAAGAATTCATCAAAGGGCCATATCCAATCATCGGTAATAACGCGACGGAAAAAGAAGTTATTGCGTTAATGAAAAAAAACTTACTCCCCGAAAATCGTTATCAGCCTGGCTTTACCCCAACAGTTCTCAACACTGGTAATGAGTTAATCCTGTTTGATACCGGCAATGGAGACAACGGCTTTATACCAAAACCTAAAGGCGGTTGGTTAGCTGAGCAGATAGTTGAAGCTGGCTACAAACCTGAACAAATCGATATCATCATTATCACTCATGGTCATCCCGATCATGTCGCAGGCATCATAGAGCATGGCAAAGAAATCTACCCAAATGCTCGTTATGTGATCGGCCAAAAAGAATATGACTATTGGGCCCCGATAGGCAAACATAGCGGTAATCTTGAAAATCTAGCCAAAGTCTTCAGGGCCAATACAAAAACAGTGGCGGAGAAATTCACCTTTATAAAACCAGGCGATGAGGTCATCCCTGGTATCGAGGCCTTTGATGGCTTTGGACACACACCAGGCCAACTTTGTTTTCATGTTGAAAGCAAAGGCCAAAAAATCTTTTTCTGGGCCGATTGTGCTCATCATCACGTAGCCTCACTAGCTCGTCCTGATTGGCATTGTGTTTTTGATATTGATAAGGAACAAGGCGCAAAAACCCGCAAACGCGTTTATGATATGCTCGCTCATGATCAAACCCTTGTTATGGGCTATCACATGCCATTTCCAGGCTTAGGCTATGTTGAGAGAACAGGAAAAGACAGTTACCGTTGGCTTCAGCATTCATTTCAATTAAAATAACAGTGATAAGGGATTTCATTATCAAACAACACAGGGGCTATAGGCCCCTACTCAAACAACAAAGGCTAGCCCCCAACCAACTCAGCAATATAGCGCGGCAAGGCAAACGCCCCAAAATGCACCTCAGGTGAGTAATAACGAGTTTCAATATTAAGTGCCTCAAACTTTGCACGTAGCTGCTCAATAGAAACAGCTTTTAATCCAGCTCGTTTCGAAGCCCAACCCTGAGACATCGGTCCACCAAAATACCCCGGTGTTGTTGCAACAAAAGCAGAGCTCTCTGCAAAACCTAGATCACGAAAAAAGCCAACAGATTGCGATAGCTCATCCGGCTGCATAAACGGCAAACCATTTTGTGTGAGCATCACACCGCCCTCTTTAAGCGCTGATTTACAATCTCCGTAAAACTCTTTGGTAAAAAGCACAGCCCCTGGCCCAATTGGGTCGGTCGAATCAACCATGATTACATCAAAGGCTTGTTTTTGTTCACGCACATGCTTAGTGCCATCAGCAATCACAATCTCGGTTCGCGGGTCATCAAAAGCACCGTTGGAAACGCCAGGAAAATATTCAGTGCACATGTCAATGACACTAGCGTCAATCTCACAAAGCACAGCCCGCTCTACAGATGGGTGTCGTAACACTTCGCGCAGCACACCACCATCACCGCCGCCAATAATCAAAACTGATTTTTTTGTCTCTGGCTCAACCGCCTCAAGCGCAGTAAGCGGCACATGTGCCATCATCTCATGATAGATAAATTCATCACCTGTTGTAAGCTGTACAATATGGTCAAGCATCATCACACGGCCAAAGACTTTATTATCAAAAATCACCAAATGCTGGTGCTCAGTCTCTTTTTCAAAAAGAATTTTATCAGCTTTTAAACGGGTTCTCCATTCAGAGTGGAGCGTCTCTTCAATCCAACGTTCTTCCATTTTAAAGAACATCCTTCCCACGTAATATCTCGTTGCAGCGGAGCTCATCAGGCTCAAACGCTGTTTTAAAAATATCTATAGTTTTATGAGGATCAGCATCGCCGCACATAAATACATCCAAAGCGGCATAACCATTTTCTGGCCACGTATGAATAGAGATATGGCTCTCTGCCAAAACGGCAACACCTGATATGCCCCCATTTGGTGTAAAATGATGTAAGTGTATATGCAACAAAGTCGCACCAGAAGCTTCAATCGCATCACGCAAACAAAGCTCAACTTTCTCTAACGAAGAAAGGTTCTTAGCACCAATACAATCGATAATTAAATGAACGCCAGCAAATTTAACACCATCACGCTCTTTAAAATAATCTTTTGGGCACTCAGCCTGCTCGATCACAGGATCTTCGCTGATGTGGCTTTCACTTTCCATCAAAATCTCCAATCAGAAAGAACCATTTAAAAAGGAGCTATTGCCTTAAAATCAATAACGAATCAAGTAAAAAATCACATCAACTCTTTTGATAAATCCTGCTCAATCACGTCCAAAGAGTGAACTAATCGCGGCCAACCAAAGGGGCCTTGCCGTTCAGCCTCTACAATATCTTTAACAGCGTCAGAAAGGATCTTAGAGCGACGTAACTTCACACTTGCCGGATTCACCTTTAAAAGCGCAGTATTTAGCTTTTTTTGCAATGTTTTAACTCGTTTTTCCATATCCTCTCCCACTTCAAGCCAATGTAAAAGTGGCAGGGATGTTTCAAGCTCAGATAAAGCATTCTTCAAAGTTTCATGAAACAATTCATCATTCGGGTGAGCTTTTTGAGCAAAACTTTTGATTAATTTATCAAAAGTCGACTTGCGAGACCGTTGTTGTTTTTTCAAGGGGTCCGCAAAACCAGGTGGGAAGTCACTAAGTGTAGGCCAAGTCTCAGGAGAAAGTGAGTGAATAATTTCCAAATCACTTTGTGTCACATCAAATTCGTCAAATATGATGTTAACACCAACGGCCAAATCACGTTGATATTTAAGAGCAAGATCAAGTTTGCTAGCAATCTCTTCAAGTAGGACATTAGTCTCAACTCCTTGAATAAACTCAAGCCCCTGATCAAGCAGATCAGAAGACAGCTCTTGTTCCTTAATCAACCTTTCTATCAAATGACCAATAGAATTTCTTAACTCATCAACATTCTTGGCAGCTTCAAAACATACGTCTCCACCAACCCCAGCCTCCCCATCAAACAAAGGCAAGTCAAGAACCAATGGTTCCACAAGCGGTTGAAAAATTTTCGAGGCTTGCTCGCACCATAACGACCATTGATCAGATGCCCGCTCCACTGCAGCCAAACAAACACTCAGTTCACCTAAACTAAGCGCCTTGCCTTCAGCACCAAATTGTAGGGCATGAGCAAAATCCGTTAAATCCTTAGCTTTGCCATCATCACCCATAGCCCGAAATATCGGGATAACCTTTTTCTCAATCAGGTCGTCATTAATCTGATGACTATCATTTAAAGCCGTCTCAACATGACTAAGTACCTGGTCATCAAACGGATTGAGAGCAATATCGGGTTCCAATTTTAAGTCGTAGAGTTGCTCAACCATTTCGGGGCGCTTTAAAACCAAATGCCACAAGATAGCCTGGCTCTCTCCCTTTAACCGCATCGCCCAATCGATAACAGGGTCAGAATAAAGTTTGCTCATCAAATACTCTAAAACCGGCATTTGAAAACTATGCGGATCAATCGGCTTGGTTTGAAATTTTTGTCTGAAACTCTGATTAAAAACCAAGGCATGCGCCAGTTGCGGCGCCTTATTAAAAATGTCAAAACGAAGCATATCAATTAGCTTCCCCCGCCTCATTCCTTTTGGCGCAGAAGCTAAATCAACCATCCAATGAGCCATATCAGCTGAATGGGCAACCCGTAAAATATGATCGCGGTAAACCATTAACTCAGGGCCAAATGGGCCTTCACTAGCCAGGTCCTGCAAAGTTTCAGTCTCAATAATATCTTGCAGTGAACGGTCTCGCTCCAACAAACCTTTCGCAGATCGTAGTCTTTCTTTTTTTAAACTAGGTGATGATTGTACACTTTTAAGTCCCAGATCAATATGCCCCTCAAGGCGTGAGGTCACCCCAAGGTTGTCAGGCATATTTAAAATATCATCTGTTAAGAGCACAAATCCATCCGCACCCATAAATATAAATAAAAGCGCCTGCTCTGAGCGTAGTTGATATTTAAGTTCCCTCTCAATATGCAAATCAATATCAAGAGAAGCCTCCTCTGAAGAAAACACAACACCAACAACATCACCAATAATCGCATCTTCAATCTGAAAGCGAAAAAAATGTTGCCCATCATGCTGTAACAAATGCGAACGTTCTAAAAAGGGTTGCATTATGAAAGAACGCCCATTTGCAAAAGTCCCTCCCAAACCACCGGTATCGAGAGAACCAGCATCACGTCCACTTTCCAGATCACCTTCTGAGACACCATCATCGCTCGACCAATTCTCAAATTGACGTCGCCAATGAATTTGATACCCATTTGCTAAAAGAAAATCCACTTGCTCTCGAGACGGACCAGCATTCAAAATCAATTCTGGTACATCACGATATTCAAAGCCACCATGACGGCTTAATATCGCCGCACCTTCCATAGGGTTCGTAAGTTCCTCGGCCTCATTATAAATTGTGCCAGCATCAATTCTCTCATCGCCCTCCCCAATTTCTAAGGCCTCAATTTCTAAGGAATGGCACTGAACAGACAACCCAAAATGAAAATGATGCATGGGCCGCAAATGCAATGAAGGCCCAACGATCACCTCATCATCTAAGTTTCGAGATGGTGTCGCAGTCACAAAAAAAGAGGTGAAATTTTCTTCATCCAATCCACGCATGTCTTGCAAGAAAGTCGAAAGTAAATCGCTATATTCAACCCCGCCCTGGATTGAATAATCAATCGTGTTAAAACCAATTTCAGTAAGCGTTTCTCCTTGCCAGTCTCTCGTGCGCTCACCAAACCCAACTAAACTCATATCAACCGCATCAGAAGTCTGAGGCAATGAAGCAGTATCAGATGAAGTAAAACTTTTTTGGGCTAAATGTTTATCTCCTAAATCTTTATCAAGTGTCCACATCGCAAGCTCAACCGGCTCAGTCGAGGGCCCAAACCCAATCACACTCACACTATAAGTCTCATCACGTCCAATTGAGAAACCAATCGGCGCTCCTTCCAAATAACCTTCATAAGGTATGAACTGGTCAGTTCCATCAGCCCCTTTTAAAATGATGGCCGCAGAAACATAATCTCCTGGCGTGTCTCCACGAACATAAATAATCGCCATATTTCGCTCAGACAGCCAAATTAGATCTAAATGGTCAAAACCGCTCATAAATTGAAAATAACCTTTAAGTCAATGAAGAAACTACCAAAAATAAAATCTACGATGTGTCCCTCATGTTTGTCCCTATACTTGCAAAGAAAATGTGTCACAAGCAAGCTTGTTGAGAACTTCTCCAAAAGAAGAAACACATCTTTAGAGACGGTATGAAAAATGATAGATTGAGCACTCAATTTGAGGCAAATACATCTACATGAAACGTACATCTTTGAATGAAGGCGGTCAAAGCAACACCAATGTTGCAATCATCGGCGGACGAAAGAGCGGAAAAACAACTCTTTGCGCCAGCTTACACCAAAGCCTAATCGCAAGGGCCCATGGTTATTCGCCAAACATGATTGCTCGTTTTCCAGATGCAAATGGATTAAACCAGCTTGAGAAGCTTTTCGCCGAAAAATTCAACGCCCCCAAACATACCTTTCAAGCAGAAAACACTGGCCCAGTAAGGCAAATAAGAATAGGCATCGACTTTGGCACAAGCAAATGGTCACTGTTTAAAAAGCCCGAACATGAGCTACAAGGCTTTTACCAAATCGCCATTGATGATCTAAGAGATGACTTTGATTTAATGGGAGAATTCGCCTCAGAGCAGGCAATTAAAGAATTGTCCAGCAACAACCCGCTCGTACAATTTGAACAAAGTTTATCAAACGCAAGTTCACTCATAATATGCCAACCTGCATTACAAAAATTAGCTCCCTCTGAGAGCACAGGCTTTATCCGTCTTATGTCTGATATTGCAACTGGCAGGTTTGGCACCTTTCAAAACATAATTATAGCGTTCACGAAATATGAGCGTATTTTCACACAAGATGGCTCAAATGCATTCAAAAAAGCTGTAAAACCAGCCAGTATATTAGAGACAATTGCCAAAACCATCCATCAAGATAATAGCTTTGAAACGGGTCTTCGAGCTTTAATGTCAAATGAAGACAACGCCCCAAATCTCTATGCCGTTCCCGTCTCCGCATTTGGTTTTTTAAGGCAAAATGGCGCCCCAAACCTAAATAAAATGACGGAAACCCCAATCTCTACTTTAACTCCCCTCGTTGAAGAAAGTAGAGCAGAGAACCCATTAAACGATGCAGTTAAAAAAATGCAAATCGCAGGGTTCACCATTCCCGTCTCAAACGAACAAGCCAAAAAAATAAGCCCTGTACCGCATCCAAGTACCCATTGGCTCCCATTTTTAACTGCAGATCCGGTCTTGGCAGCCGTAAGCGGTCAACCAAGCCAATTCATGATCCCGGTTTCTCATTTTATTTCTGCATTAGATCACGGCTTAAAAATCGAAAATATTAGAAAAAGAGAATTCCAACAAAGCGCCTAAAGCAATCCACTATAACGCTAAAATTCTTATTATTCATTTTTCGAAGTTTAAAAATCAGCTATTTTTCATTATTTGAAAATCAGCTAAAGTCATTTGGTAATAATTTTAACTTGAGAGGCATATCTAAAGCCTCTTTAAGAAACCACAAAGATAAAATCCCAAAGACCTATGCTCAAACAATTTTCAGACATTCAATCTCCATTTGCAGCTCTGCGTGCGCAATTAAAAGACATCACACCTCAGCTAACAGGTGGAAAAACACCTATTGATCTAACAATCGGAGCCCCCCGTCATCCAGCTCCAATCTGGGTTCAAGAAAAATTAGATGAAGCTATTGATACTGTTGGAAATTATCCCCCCATTCATGGGTCTGAGGAATTGCAAAATGCTTTGCAAAGCTGGGCCAAAAAGAGATACCCCTCTTTAAAAAAAGACCTGACGTCAAAAAACATTTTGCCACTCAATGGCAGCCGTGAAGGTTTGTTTTACGCTATTTTTATGGCCAAATCGAAACGAGCAGACATATCAGCCCCCATCGTATTAATTCCAAATCCATATTATCAAGTCTATGGAGCTGCCGCTATCGCAGCTGGCGCAACTCCCTATTTTCTGGACGCTTTGCCAGAGAACAATTTCTTACCAAACTTAGATCAAGTACCAGAACATATATTAAAACGAACAATCGCATTATATCATTGCTCCCCCTCAAACCCGGAAGGCGCAATTGCAACAGCTGAAACCTTAGAAAAAGCGATCCTCACAGCCAGAACTCACAATTTCATGTTCTTTTCAGATGAATGTTATTCTGAAATCTATTGTGAGGAAAAGCCCCTATCAGCCCTAGAGACGGGGATGGAAGTTGGCATCTCATTAGCCAATAAAACACATAAGCCAGAAGACCCATTTGCCAATATTTGTGTCTTTAACTCTCTCTCCAAACGCTCGAATGTGCCGGGTATCAGGTCTGGCCTTATTATGGGTGAGCAAAACTTCACATCGTCATTCGCCAGCTTTCGAAACGTAGCTGGTCCGCAAATTCCCGGCCCCATCCAACATCTCTCAACCCATCTCTGGCAAGATGAAACCCATGTCAGCGCCAATCGCGCATTGTACGCTCAAAAGCTTGAAAGCGCTGAAAAAATGCTAAAAACTCAATTTTTCACAAAAAAACCACAAGCTGGCTTTTTTCTTTGGCTAAATATGTCTGAATTTGGTGGTGGAATCGAAGCTGCATCAACACTTTGGAAAGATGTTGGCCTTAAACTACTACCAGGTGCGTACTTAGCTCAAACCAATGATAAAGGGTTTAATCCAGGGGCTGATTATGCACGCATGGCCCTCGTCAGCTCACTAGAAGAAACTGAAGAGGCCTTCGAAAGATTGTTACGCGTATTTGGATGAGGTAGATTATGGCTGTTGCGGCCACAAGGGGTTCACGAAAAAAACATTTGTTGCCAAACTCTTTAGAGCATGGCCTCAAACTTGGCGCTCTAAAAACTTTAGGAGCAACGCTAATTTTAGCGGCTCTTTTGTCGTGGGCAAGTCTATTAAGCTGGTCTGTTGATGATCCAAGCTTAAATCACGCAACAAATGGCTCCACCACCAATCTGCTTGGTAAAGGTGGCGCTGTATTTTCAGATATCTTAGTCCAGGGTTTTGGCCTTGCTGCTATTTTTCTAATTCTTCCCCTCGCTATAGAAGGGTTCCGTCTTTTACTCGCAAAGCCCAATAACAGAATAAGACTTCGCGCCTTAAGTACACCCTTTAGCGCAGCGTTATTTGCAACCACTCTCAGCCTCCTACCCAAAATTAACTCATGGCCTCTTAGCCAAGGCTACGGCGGAATTATTGGAGACACGATTTCAGGGTCGACAAACATTCATGCAATAGCCCAAAGTTCAAACCTGTCCCTTATACTAACGTTTTTCATTCTTTTAGCTCTAACTTTGATAGCGTTCTCATTTACAACAAATCTATCTTTGAAAGATGCTCGCATCCTCTTTCATATTGAGGACAAAGAAGCCTTTAAAGCCAGTTTAAAAGCACCTTTCAATCGCCTTGGTTACTGGTTCAGATTTCGCCAAGCCATTCAGGTTGAGCCAAGCTATAATCAGCGCCAATGGTGGCGCAATGCAAACTTGGATGAGCCAAACGACACCTCATTTTCACAACATCCGGATAATCAGTCTCAGCCAAGAATCTATCCACAAAATACAGCACTTACACAAAAACAAGCAGAGGGGAACAACAATGCCCCCTTATCGATGCGCCCCCATACACCTTCTGATTTCAGAAATGAGGGCATGAACTCTCCTGGTCGATCACCTGTAGATCTACCGCCAGCTGAACTACCACCCATGTCAGCTAAAGCTGAACCCTACAGAACCCAAATTCCTGATGCTAAAACTGCAAAAACAAGGAAAGGTCTTTCTGCAAAAAAATCTAATCAACGAAATCACAAAGAGGGTGAAGACTTTATCCTCCCTCCGGTTTCCTTATTAAATGAAGCAAGCGCACAACCAGCAGCACAACTCTCACATGAAGAGTTGCGCGAAATGGCCGTCGTACTGGAGGGTGTACTACTAGATTTTGGTATTAAAGGCGCAATTTTAAATGTACGCCCAGGACCAGTTGTCACACTTTTTGAGTTCGAACCAGCCAGAGGCATTAAAACTTCACGCATTGTCGGCTTAGCAGACGACATTGCCCGCTCAATGAGCGCTCTGTCAGCCCGCATTGCTGTCATCCCTGGCAGAAGTGCTCTAGGCATTGAACTTCCGAACGAAACCTCAGAAACCGTCTTCTTAAGAGACCTTGTCGAACAACCAGAGTTCTATCATACCGATTTGCCCTTACCGCTCATTCTAGGAAAATCAATTGGCGGTGAACCTGTTATTACAGATCTTTCAACAATGCCCCACTTATTGATTGCAGGAACAACCGGTTCAGGAAAATCTGTTGGCATTAATACAATGCTGCTGTCTCTTCTATATCGGCTAACACCAGAAGAATGCCGTATGATCATGATCGATCCTAAAATGTTGGAACTCAGCATCTACGATGGCATCCCTCATCTTCTAACACCTGTGGTAACAGACCCATCAAAGGCTGTATCTGCCTTAAAATGGGCAGTCAGAGAAATGGAAGATCGCTACCGTCAAATGTCAAAATTGGGTGTTAGAAACATTCAAGGCTTCAATGAACGCGTCAAAGAAGCCATTGATAAAAACGAACCGATCGTCAGAAAAGTACAAACCGGATTTGACCAAACAACTGGTCGCGCCATTTTTGAAGAAGAACAATTAGACTTCAAACCCATTCCAATGATTGTGGTTGTGATTGATGAAATGGCTGACCTAATGATGGTTGCAGGCAAAGAAATTGAGGCAACTGTCCAGCGTCTGGCCCAAATGGCGAGAGCCGCTGGTATCCATGTGGTTATGGCGACACAACGTCCATCAGTTGATGTAATTACCGGGACAATCAAAGCAAACTTCCCATCAAGAATTAGCTTTCAAGTCACATCTAAAATCGACAGTCGCACCATCCTAGGCAAAGAAGGAGCCGAACAGCTTCTTGGCCGTGGCGACATGCTATATATGCCAAATGGCAGCCGAATGGTCCGGGTTCATGGAGCCTTTGTAAACGATGATGAAGTTGAAAATGTAGTCGCTCATCTCCGCGCTCAGGGCACACCAGAATATTTAGATAACATCACAGTTGATGAAGAACAATTAGCTGGCGATGAAACACAACAAGGATCTGGGAAAAAGAAAGAAATTTTTCATGAAGCTGTTGAAATTGTCATGAGAGATCAAAAAGCTTCCATAAGTTACCTACAACGCCGTTTATCCATCGGCTATAACCGTGCAGCTACACTAATTGAACGAATGGAAGAAGAGGGTATCATTAGCCCTCCAGGAGCCGGTGGAAAACGAGAAATCCTAATTGATGAATATTAAAGCATTCCGCCTTTAAAGTGAGGACTGGTTTTAAGAATTAGCGGATGCTTAGTCGGCCTCAGAATCAAAAAAATGGAATGTTAAAACAAGAATCTAGAGCATTTCATTGAATTCATAAAAAACAGGAATGCTTTGCAAAGGTTGAAGTAATAATCTGCATCCAAAGTCTCAAAAATAAAACTGAAATATTATCGCCTCATAGTTGTCGTAATTCTTATTCAATAGTAAAGTCTGTTTGATTCTTTTAATCGTGCCCCCTCACAAAGGAGCCGATCTTTAAGGTTTTGTTTTTTTAGATGCTTTTTTAAACTCTGCAGACAAACTGCTTTAGACGCCACGGTTGTTAATGCGGATGCTATATGGGCATCCAAGCAAAGAGAAAGCAACCAGAAGGTGCAACAATTCACGCCTGTTACTGGTAGATAATCTGAAGGCGCAACAATACACGCCGGTTGCTGGTGGGTAATCTGAAGGCGCAACAAAAGAGAGACGTATAAAATGATCAATAAAAGCCTAGCAATCGCAACGATAGTAATGGGCTCCATCTATTTTTCATCATCAATTATCGCCGCTGAAACAGATACAAAAGATCTCAATCCTAAAGCAAAAGCTGAAGCAGATAGCTCTGGTTGGTCAGCATCAATAGCTGATGGCCTAACACCAGCCACAATGACAGAACAACAGAAAACTGTCGTAATTCAAATCAATGATTATCTAAACAGACTAACAAACCTCAATGGGCGGTTTTTACAAGTCAATCCTGATGACAGTAAACAAAAAGGGAAATTTTACATCAAACGTCCAGGTCGGATCCGCTTTGATTACTCTCCCCCAAGTCTTCAGGTCATCATTTCTGATGGCAACTACCTTTCAATCGAAGATAGAGACATAGACACTGTAGACCGCTACCCTTTAGAAAACACACCGTTTCGCATATTATTGGCAAAAGATGTCAATATCCTACGGGATGCAATTATTAAAACAGTCACAGAAACAGACGAACAAACCTCAATTACTATGATCGATCGCAAAGGAAAAGCCATCGGACAAATTGAATTAAAGTTCAATAAAGTGCCGGAATTTGAGCTTAGTGAGTGGAAAGTAACAGATCAATCAGGTCAAATTACACGAGTTATACTCTCTCACCTTGATTATGAAAAAAAAATCGATGGAAAACTTTTTAAGCTTGACGTAGGGCAAAATAATGTTTTCAACCCATTTTAATAATGATTTATCAGGCAGTTAATCAACTTTATGCCTACATATTGTGCAGTGCACACACGCAAAAACACAACCTTTGCGCGTAAAATCTCGTATGTGATGCAAAAAAACCATTGAAATGAAAAAAATATACATTACTCTATTATTATATAGGGTGTGTCATTCCTATCGGTAATGCCCCCCGTCTAACCGAGACAACACCCTAAAGCGTCGAATTCCCTCTCGACGCGAGCGACTTGAAAAACGCTCTACAAGCAAGGCCCAATAAAAACCAGGGCCACTCATATGAGAAGGTTTTTTAGCCAACCATATGTCAAACTTGTAAAGCCTAGTTAAGTAAAGCGCGGTTTAATACGCCCAGCCGTCCACATCCCGGTTGGGCGTTTTTTTGTGTTTTTTCAAAATAACCTATTATTTATTTGAACATTTCGCTTTTAGATGAATTCAATAAAGCTCTTTGCTATACGAAGAAGGAGTATAACCCTTTTCGGGTTGAAGGACATGACGTCAGGGGCCTCCCGCGCTTAGCGCCGCCCCTCGGAGGTCCAACCGCTTCAGCGGTGGAATAGCCGTGTGAGAGAGAAAGAGAACAAATTATGAAATTGAAACTAGCCACCTGGAACATAAACTCTGTACGTTTAAGAATAGAAAGTTTAGCAAAATTTGCTTCCACTCATTCCCCTGATGTCATTGCATTGCAAGAAATCAAATGTGCAAATGAGCATTTCCCACTACAAGGCATAAATGATATCGGTTACGAACACGTCGCATATCATGGCCAAAAATCATATCATGGTGTCGCTATACTTTCTAAAATTCCATTAGAAACTGTGGGTCAGCATGATTTTAATTCATCAAATGACACACGGCATCTAGCTGTAAAATTAAAAACTGGCAGTCGTAGTAAACACCCGCTTATTTTACATAACTTCTATATTCCAGCTGGCGGAGATATTCCAGATCGAGAAAAGAATATCAAATTTGGTCAAAAGCTAGACTATCTAACGAACCTAACAAATTGGTTTGAAGATGGCTCAAATGATCATTCAGACAATATGATTATGGTGGGTGATTTCAACATAGCACCATTAGAAACTGATGTTTGGTCACATAAACAATTATTAAAAGTTGTCTCACACACACCTATTGAAGTTGAGCATTTGAATAAATTACAAGCCTCAAAAAACTGGCATGACATAATGCGCACAATCACACCAGAGCCGGAACCACTTTACACATGGTGGAGTTATAGAGCGAAAGATTGGAAAGCCTCCAACAGAGGACGCAGATTAGATCACATTTGGACAACACCTAAGATCGCAAAAAAAGCAAAATCTATGGAAGTGATAACAGAAATGCGCTCATGGGAAAAAGCCTCAGACCACGCCCCCGTCATCGCCAACTTTGAGCTTTAACGGTCACCAACATCATTACACTATGAAGAAGAAACCAAGTCTTCTTCAGAAGTAAAATATCTTACACCAAAGAAAATCCTATCTAGCAAACATCTTAGTTCGAAAAACGTAGGCCCATAAGGGCCGTCAGCGCCTAGCGCTGCACCTCGTAGGGCGGCAGCTCTGCTGCCATCGTCCGTGAGAGAAAAAACCAAAAAAAACACCTTCAATTTTTTCAACTGAAGGTGTTTTCTTTTGGTACCGCTCTTATGAGACTTATTTAGTTTAAAATAAAGTCTCAAATATTTAATGAGTTGCCATCATATATGTTTCAAATGTAGCATTTTCAGCAACTTCTAAAGTCTCATCAATCTGTTTAATCCGCTCAACCATCACAGATAAACGAGATTTGATCGTCTGAATAAAATTATCAGCAATTGCCGGGTTATCACCCATAATTGCATAAAGCATCTCACGAGAGATTTTAAGAGCTTTTACCTCAGATTTCGCGCGAACTGTTGACGCATGAACATGATCCACAAGCATCGCCATTTCACCAACTAAAATCCCATGACCAAAATGTTCACGAGACCGGCCTATTTCAGGCTGAGCCAAACGTTCAACTAACCCAACAACTATAAAATAAGCTGCATCACCAGATTGACCATCCTCAATCATCACCTGACCAGGACGAAAAACAACGCGATCAGCACCATTAATAATCATCATAAGCTGTTCATCAGAAAGTGTAGAAAACACATCCAACTGTTTCAACGGCCCTACCAATTCGGCAAGCTTCATAAAATTGACCTCTTATTTAAATCATCCAATAGCAAGCGATTGAGCACACAGCCGCTAAAATGAGAAACTCATTACAAACAGCACTGTACTCAACTAAAAAACATCCCTGATCCAGCTAATCATTAAAACAATCAACCGAAACGGTATATTTTTACGCATTTTACTAAATGGATACCCCAAAATATGAGAAAAACTACATCTCATACCGAAGTGAAACATCACCTCTTGTTTTGGTTGAACAACAAAATGCCCTCATGTTGTTCACCAATACAAGACCGACTGTAAGAGGTTAAATTAAAAAAATCCAGAGACCAAAATCAGAAGACTGTGGAAGACCAGGGGAGAAACTTATGGGACGAGCTTATATCCCCCTGCCTCAGTCAATAAAAGTTCTGACTGTGACGGATCTATCTCAATTTTTTGCCGAAGACGATAAATATGCGTTTCCAGAGTATGAGTGGTAACTTTCGCATTATACCCCCAAACTTCATGCAACAACACATCACGCGTCACGACTTTCTCTCCAGCACGATAAAGAAACTTTAAAATGGAAGTTTCTTTCTCAGTCAGGCGAATTTTCTTCTCTTCGCTATCGATGAGCAATTTAGACGCAGGCTTAAAGCTATATGGCCCAATAGAGAAAATCGCATCTTCACTTTGTTCATGTTGACGTAGCTGTGAGCGTACACGCGCCAGCAACACTCCAAAACGAAATGGCTTAGTAACATAATCATTCGCCCCAGCATCAAGCCCAAGTATGGTATCAGCATCAGAATCTTGCCCCGTAAGCATGATAATAGGGCTCTTAAACCCAGCACGGCGCAATTTCTTACACATTTCTCGACCATCAAGTTCAGGCATATCAACATCAAGTAACAGCAGGTCGATCTGCTCTTCTTCTGCTATTTTAAGGCCCTTGGAAGGCCGATCAGCAGATAGAACTTCAAATTCATCATGTAACATTAATTGATCAACAAGGCTTTCTCGCAAATCATCATCATCATCAACAATTAAAATCTTTCTTGTAGAGCTCATTATTATATCCCGTTGAAAATATTCGTAATCTTTTAGCACAACTGCTATAAATACTCATAAATCAATACTTAGCTAATTTGGGTTGAATTTATGTCAATTTTTGGTGATCAGGTACATTTTTCACTTTACAGCCTAAATCGCAATCAAGCAAAAGCAAGCTTAAAACTCAAAGGATCAGAACTTTCTTATCCCTGTGCCATAGGTAAAAATGGACAAACCGTATTAAAAAGAGAGGGCGATAATAAAACGCCAATTGGCACCTGGAAGCCGATAAAACTCTATTACCGAGCTGACCGCGTAAAAAGACCTCTTACATCTTTACCAATTGAAATTATCAAATCAGATGATGGATGGTGTGATGAGCCTTTTCATCCCAATTATAACAGACATGTAAAACTTCCCACAAAAGCTTCATCTGAAACCCTGTGGCGGGACGATCATATATATGACCTGATTATTGTTTTAAACCACAATCAAACACCTCGCATTCACGGTTTAGGCAGTGCAATTTTCATGCATCTAGCTAGACCAGGCTACAAGCCTACGCAAGGCTGCATAGCTTTATCAAAAAAGCACTTTGAATGTGTTTTAAAAACTATGTCAGTAGCTACAAAAATAACAATTTAAATTGTTATTTTTCAACAATATTTAGCTCAGTTTTAAATGCAGTAGCACTTCCCAAACCACCAAGGTTTGGTGAAATTTTTACAACATGCTCATACACAGATTGCAGCTCTTCAGGACTAGCATTGCCGGCAACAGAGACAACAAATTTAATATCCTTAAAGTGAGAACTCTCAACTCCAGAAATATCAAACAACCCACGCATGTCAGTCGTCCCGCTCATGTGTATTTTAATCGAATTAAGTGAAATACAACGAAGAGCACAAACAGCCGAATAGTTAGCAATAAAACAACCTGAAAGAGCAGCTAGCAAATGTTCTTGCGGACTAGCAAATGAATTCCCACCACAAAGTTCGTGCGGCTGATCCATCTCAATTGAAAAGCTCCGAGATATATCATCCCCCCCAATTTGAGAGTTCGATATCTCTGAAACACTTCCCGTTTGTCCGGTCCACTGGCTATCAACGCGCCAATGACCTTCAGCTAATTCAGGAGCCAATTTAACTTCATCACGGATCATATTCGCAAATTGCAAAGAAATACCATTTACGACTTGTTCATCATTCAAAGAAGGTGAAATATCCATCTAAAATGCCTTATGATTTATGTCTAAATTCATATTTTTAAACTGTGCCATAGACAATAACAGACGGATAATTAACAAATCATCAATTAATACGTGTAGACTTTAGAGACCACACTTAACGACAAAAGAAAAAAGAGCTCAGCAAAAAACTGAACTCTTAAATAAATATTACAAATCAATAAGATAGATTATCTAACACGGCGTGGATTCATATATAAATCACTCTCAAGAGATTCAAGTTTTACGTCTTTGAGTTTGCCAGATGCCATGTCCTTAACCAAATCCTGGACATGATACTGAGCTTCATCATTAAATCGAAGCATAGTACAAAATAATTGCAAAACATACTTCATTTCAGAATCGCAATGCTCAGCTTTGACCCAGCACTTCCATTTACCACCCAGATTTAGAATACGACCATTTAGTTTGCCAACCTTTTTGCCCCGTCCATCATAGAGGATATAATCATCACCAATATTAATCCAACAACGACGTAAATAATAAAACTTCGGTACACCTTCACGAAGGATAAAAAAGGAATAACGTTCAGGCTGGAAAAACCACTTATAAGAAGAGCGCTCCATTTGAACAAGTTGTTCATGCTTAGAAATATTCATGCTATATGCAGTAACAGGAAAGCCCTTTGCGCCATGCGTTAGTTGCATTGAGCGACCTAACAACAAGTCCATCGTGCCGCGCCAATTCACTTCATCAGTGAAAAGCTTAATCACCATACGGCGCTTCATGCCTGTTTCTTTCTTCCAGGCCCCTTTACGATAAGCAACCAATCCAACACGCTTACCATTTTCTTGTACTTCACCAAGAATATCCATGTCCTTGGTAAATTGACGTGACTTCGCCCGGTAGCGGTCCTGCTGATAAATACCAATTTCCGTTGTATTCAAATCAGTTAGCCATAAACTAACATCAAATTTAACATGTTTTTCTTTTAGTGCGGCACTTGCCTTAGATGCAACTTTGGTCTTGCTGCCCATTACCTGTTCTCCAATAAGCTTTAAGAAAATAAGCTACAAAGCAGCTCCCCACTTTGCACGAATCAATTTTAATGACCAACTTTATCACGTTCGCGGCATCATTAGAGCTAACCCATAAACTTATCCAAGTTTAAATTGAAGCAGATTTCAAAGTAACAAATTCATAAAGAAGTAGAAAAAGACATACACAAACCAAATAATTATTTCGCCCGTTGACCAAAAATAGCAGTCCCAACCCGTACAAAATCAGCTCCTAATTGAAGGGCTGTTTCAAAATCAGAACTCATGCCCATAGAAACTTGAGGAACGTTGTTGTCCCGCGCCAAATGTTTTAACAAAACAAAATAAGGTGATGGTTCTTCATCAACAGGTGGAATACACATCAATCCAGAAATAGTGAGATCATACTCTTCACGGCACAACTTCAAAAAGCCTTCTAATTCAGCTGGCGCAATACCTGCCTTTTGAGGTTCTTCTCCCACATTAACCTGCACAAAAAGTTTAAGCTCTTTTTTCTGTGTTTTCATTTCTTTAGCAATAGCTGACGCTATCTTCGGTCGATCAATCGTTTCAATCACATCAAACAAGGCAACAGCCTCAGCCGCTTTATTTGATTGCAACGGACCAATTAAATGCAAGTCTATGTCAGGAAACTGAAGTTTAAGACCAGGCCATTTCGTAGCTGCTTCTTGGACACGATTTTCACCAAATAAGCGATGTCCGGTTTCTAAAGCTTGGGAAATTTCTTCAACAGAACGTGTCTTGCTTACTGCAATCAATTGGCCACGTCCCGCGCAACTTCCGGCTTCCTCTATGCTAAATTTTATTTTGTTTTTTATTTCAGTTAAATTTTGTTGGATCGTCATAAGCCACCAAAAGCCCTTATTAAAAAATTCAGTCTCATAAAAATTCAAATTCACATAGATATGAGAATCACTTGACACAATTACCATTTCACTCTTTTGTTGGCACGAACAATTTATTATCGCGACGGTTGCTGGTAGGCAACCTGAAGGAGCACTAAAACGCGCCGGTTCTCTTGCGGATGTCTAATGGGCATCTGAAGCACAGCAGAGCCAATCTGAAGGCACACTAAAAGAGGATCATAATCACATGCAATATGTCGCCATTTGTATCGACAAAGAAAATTCAGAAAATCTTCGCCTGGAAAATCGCGGCGATCATATCGCACACTTAAAAAAGGTAAAAGACAACATGCTCCTAGCCGGTCCTTTTCTAACGGACGCAGGCAGAATGTGCGGCTCTCTTCTTGTATTTAACGGCATGAAACTTGAAGAAATTGAAACCTGGCTTGAAGAAGATCCATACGCCAAAGCCGGTCTTTTCGCATCAGTAGAAGTAAAACCCTTCAAGAAAGTTATATAAGATTTCATAAAAAGAAAAAGGGTAATTCCTCTTTCAAGCCGTGGAACATGAAGTGGTCAAGTGCCTATAGGCAGACTGAAGAAAAGAAAACTAAAATCCATCCATACGAAAAAGGAGCTCAGCCCTTTTCAGGGCTGAGTGACATGACGTCTTTGGCGTGCAGCGCAAAGGCCTCCCAACGGAGGGCCTGCCGCTTTCAGTAGCGCGGTTGCTAGCAAGCAACCTGAAGCCCCATTAAAAAATAATAGCCCGTGAGTATAATTAAGACACCCGTTTCGTCTCAAACGGGCGCAAAGATAAAAGTTCCGCCATATCTGAGCGGATTTTTTTCTCGCTATAAGAAGCCAAAGATTTACGGTCACCTATTTCAGCCAATGTAACAGGCTCACCAATGCGTACATGAACGTCAAGTGGACCAGCCTTTAATAAAGTCCAAACATGCCCACCCATTTCCATATCACCGTACCAGGCAACCAAAGGCCGCGTACGCCGCCCCAAAGGAACGCCCCCTAAAAATGTATAGGCAAGAGCAATTGTTTGCACATTCGTTTCTTGGTCAGCCAAGCTCGCAGCAGCAAAAAGGGAGCTTTTAAAATTCAAAACCCTGTTACCATCACTGCTTGTACCTTCTGGAAAAAGAACAATATGATCTCCTTCAGCTATACGCGAAGCTATTTCTTTGGCTGATTTTAAACTCTCAGTTTTTCTCTCACGATCAACAAAAATAGTCCGCTGCAAATTAGCTAAAACTCTAACGCCAGGCCAGGTTCCAACTTCTCGTTTGGCAACAAATGAGAGCGGTGTCAGAGCCGTGAATACGACAATGTCCATCCAGGAAATATGGTTCGCCACTAACAACACGGGTTTGTCATCAACTATCTGACCATCCACATGGATCCGCAATCCCATAATGCGAGAAATAAGTTTGTGATAAAAATGAGGAAGCAAACGCGCCAATGGCAAATTTAATTTTATAAATATCCATTGAAAAGGAATGAGAATTAAAGTGATAAGAAAAAACCAAAAAAGAACCCAAACAGCACGCAAAGAAGACATTAACACACCCAAAACTAAAGTTATTTGTCAAAAATTTAAAAAACATGGCTCTTTTACAGGCTGTAAAATAAGACCAAATATTACCAACTCAAATTAACCGCAACTTATCTTAAAACTTCCAGCACAGCCAAATAAATAATCTGGCTTAGCCAGCCAGTCAGTCTTTTTCATCTAGAGGGACACCATACAGCTCTAATCGGTGATCGACCAGCTTAAATCCAAGCTCACGCGCCACCCGCTCTTGTAGCTTTTCAATTTCTTCATTGCTAAACTCAATCACACGGCCAGTTTTCAAATCAATCAAATGATCATGATGTTCATCCGCAACTGTTTCTAAGCGTGCCTTACCGTCACCAAAGTCATGGCTCTCCACAATCCCAGCATCAACAAAAAGCCTCACCGTACGATAAACGGTAGAAAGAGAAATCCTGTCATCAACCTCGTGAGCCCGTGAATAAACATCTTCAACACTTGGATGGTCCGTTGCAGTAGATAAAATTCGCGCAATAACTCGCCGTTGATCCGTCATACGCATATTTTTTTCAGCACATAACAGTTCAAGTGATGAAAGGTCCTGCCCATTTTCATCTGTGGTTTTTGTGTCTGTCTTTTTATTCTCGGTCATCAAATACCTCAAATCCCCCCATTACTCCCAAAAGTTACTTCTAAGAGTTTAGCCCCTAAATAAAAGCTATAACGGTAAGAACTGTCACCTGTAAAGCAAGCAGGCCCACAAACAACAATATTGTTGTGAGAAATAGAAAAACTTAAATCTCATCAAGCATCAAACGCATCATTAATGCGCTAGAAGCTTTTTCACCTTTTTTACCCTGATAATAGGCACGGCGCTCTCCTACAACTTCAAAACCTGCCTGATTATAAAGTTCAACGGCACCTTTATTAGTCTCATCAACTTCCAAATGCAACTCTTTGATGCCTTTATCATACAGCGTATCAATCGCCACATCGAGCATACCTTCAGCCACCCCTTTTCGTCGATGCCGAGGCCCAACAGCAATGGAAATAACTTCGGCCTCATCCGCAACACAGCGGACAAGCAAAAAAGCATTCGGTTTTTTATCACCGTTAGAAAAGGCCCCAAGAACCTTCATTTTATTATCTTGTAAAAATAAAGCGAAATCATGCGCTCCCCACCCTCGAGTGAAGGAATTTTTATGTAAGTTGGCCAGGCAATTGATACTATCAATACCTAAATCTTTAACAGTATAACCATTTTCCAGAACTCTCATCAGAGCCTCCGTACCAATGTTTTTCCCAACTGAGGTTTCGCATCCGGCGCACGTAAATATAAAGGGCACACCTCATCATCGATTTTAAAATATTTCTCATCAAGCTGAAACAAGTCTTCAGCTCTAATATCTAAAGAAACAGAGCTAACATTACTCCGTGGCAAAGAAATTTCACTATTACAAGCCTGATTTAACTCGCAAAATTTTTCTCCACCAGGCCCAAAGCTAACATCAACTTCATAGTTTTGAACAAAACTAGGTACATCAAGATATGAAAGTAAAACAGGCCCAGTAACTTCATTTAAAGGTGTAACTTCACGAAAAGGCGTGACTTCCATCAACGCATTTGCATCGCGCCGCTCTGGTTGAGGATGTTTAAAAACATGAACATAAAATTCATCTCGTCCAGCTTCAACAACATGGCAAATATTTACAGACTGAGATGAATCAGGGTTTAAGTTTGACACTCCAAACTTATCCTCATGCCCAAGTCTTATAAATTTTTGGCCTGCAACAACAGAACAAACCACCCCATACAAAGAAACATCGCAAGCAAGGGCCAAGCCCTTAGCAAAAGCAATTCCCACTCGCACTCCTGTAAAGGACCCTGGCCCCATTGTACAACTGATTCTGTTAAGAGATTGATAACCAATGCCTGCCTCTGTCATTAAGTCATCAATTTGCGTAATAATATGCTCAGCATGGCCACGCCGAATATCATCAAACCGAGTATAAATTTTTTGCTCAAAGCGCGCACCAATAGCCAACGCTGCCGAACACCCAGCCCCCGCTGTATCAATAGCTAATTCACAAATCATAAGGTTGAAATTCTATAGAAAAATTTAGAGTTAAGCCTAATACGCGTCTTCAGCTGGCCGAACAGCTTGAACTTCAGGTAAGAAATGACGCATCAAATTCTCAATGCCATGCTGCAAAGTCACAGTTGAACTAGGACAACCAGCACAAGCGCCGCGCATAGTGAGGTATACAATTCCATCACGAAACCCTTTAAACACGATGTCACCACCGTCTTGCGCAACAGCCGGGCGAACACGTGTTTCTAGAAGTTCTTTAATCGTATTTACCGTTTCCTGATCCGCTGGGTCAAAAAATTCTTCCTCAGCCTGAGAATTGTCGGTATCACCCTCAGAAATGACGGGGTCACCTGACATATAATGCTCCATAATAGCACCCAAAACGGCAGGCTTTAAACTTTGCCATTCCATAGTGCCCTTAGTCACAGATATAAAGTCAGTCCCAAGAAAAACAGCTTCAACTCCATCAATAGCAAACAACCGAAGCGCCAATGGTGAATTTACGGCCGCATCAGACGAAAGAAATTCCATATTTCCTTGATCAATCACAGCTTTACCTGGAATAAATTTCAATGTTTGCGGATTAGGTGTTGCTTCCGTTTGAATAAACATAACCACTCTCTCTGTCTGAGGCCAAAAGTCTATGTTCAAAGATCTCAGGCCAGAATTAAATATTTGCTAGAGTATAGCACAACTACAATTAAGAATCTTTCTAAACTAGCATGTTATAGCTCAAATTCAATCAATTGACCAGTGAATAAAACTCTTAGAGCGTGTTGCATAAAAGTGGATACCCGTTTTGCGAAAGACACGGTTGCTTCTGCAGATGCTTTGTAGGCATCTGAAGCACAGAGAAGGACAAACTGAAGTGCCACTAAAGTGACATGCTTAAACAAGAGATTAGAGCATGCCTTCTAGATTCATATAAAAGCAACATGCCTTAGTCAATAATATATGTATCAACTCTAAATTAAGCCAACGCTGTGATGTCATCCCAGGTTAAATGCCCGGGAATAATGGAGATGGGAATAGGAAAAGTGCCTGCTTTGTTACCTGTAAATAGGTTCGTAATAAGAGGTCCAGGACCTGATTGCTCAACAGAAGCACCTAGCACAATAATGGCAATGTCTTCATCAATTTCAATTAATTTAGAAATCTCGTCTGCTTTTTTACCTTCACGAATGATTTCTTCAACTTCAAGGTCTTCAAAACCAGCACCCTTTAATTTACGGCGAAACAAACGAAAAACAGCTTTTGCTTTTTGCAAAGCCTCTTCACGTTGAATTTCTTTAACACCAAGCCAATGTTGATAATCCCCAGGTTCAATTACATAAAGCATAGAGATCATCCCCCCCGTACGTCTCACACGGTTGGCGGCAAAAGCAAGGGCAGCTTCAACTTCCGGGGCGTCTTCTTCAACAACCACAAGAAATTTCCGAACGTGCCCAGATTCAAAAACATTTCTGCAAGCATCTGACATGCGGCCCATGGTGCCAAATCATTTGCAAATCACCAAGACTTTTTTTCTATTTCCAACTTAAATCCATGCAAATTTTATAATTACCGCCAGAACTATAAAAAAAACCCGCCCCAATTCCGTTGATACGGGTTGGAGCGGGCCAGTCTTCCCTCGAAAAAGTCTTCCCTCGAAACTCTATTTACAGATATCTTTTAAGGGTTTTTTTTAACTTATTTAAAGACGGTAATCTCTAATGTGAAAGCTCATCAATCTGACCAACAGCCACAATGAGTTTCGACAAACCAATCTCTCCACCATTTATAATTTCATCAATGGCACCTTTGACCCGTTGAACAGCTAAACCTTTATGGTCCATCCAAACATCAAAACCCTTATCTTCATGTCCAATAGCAACCATAAGACTACGACGAGCGCCTTGAATACGGCTCACCACAGCGTTTAACGCCCAGCGATCATAAACATCTGAAACCGGCACATGATCTGTAGCGCGAATAAGCGCCCCAAGCCGTAACTGGTCATCAATAACATTATGAACTTGCGTGAGCTTTGAAACATCCAGATCAGAATTACGTGCTGCTTTTACAACATCCAAACCCTCATTCTTCGCCATCAAATTCATAAGAGAAAGAGCAACTTCTTCAGGTAAACCACCGTCCATAAGCTCTTTCATATCAGCCGATATTTGAGCCTTTTGATCATCAGTCTGTGTAAGTTGAACTTTCTTCATATAGGCACTGAGCCCGTTTTGATAGGCCTTGATCTCTTTCAACAAGCCTTTAGAGAAATCTCCGTTTGTAATAAACCAGGCCGTTTTTCTGCGTGATATAAATTGTAGTCGAGAATAAACCTTCAACTGCAACGCCCCATCAATTTTATTATCAAGATCATCAAGAGAAGAGTAAATATCATTTAAACCAAGAACAGCTGTCGCAACAGTAAACGCAGCAGCAAGTTCGCCGCGACTATGGCCAGTTTCTTCTTCCAATCGAACAGCCATAGTTGACCCACCCCGATTGATAATATTATTCGTCAATTGAGTTGCAACAATCTCCCGGCGCAAAGGATGGTTCCGTATTTCAGAAGCAAAATCTTTTTGCATACCATCAGGAAAATAGTCTTTAAGAGATGCAGCAAAATAAGGATCATCAACGACATCACTCTCAATCAAGTCATTAAAGAGGTCAATTTTCGCAAATCCTAGAAGCGTTGAAAGCTCCGGTCGTGTCAACGCTTCGCCTGCTTCTTTTCTCTCAGCAAGCACAGCATCTTCAGGCAAATTCTCGATCTCTCGGTTCATCAAGCCCTTTTCTTCCAGAACCCGCATCAAACGTTGTTGGAAACCAATTTCCGTAATACCGCGCCGCTCAGCCAAACTTAAAGTCAATGTTTGTTCATAGTTATTCACCAGACACCGCTTCGCAACTTGCTCAGTCATAGATGATAAGATCTTGTTACGCTTATCTGTTGAAATTCGGTTCGAAGCAACAGCAGACCCAAGTGCAATCTTAATATTCACTTCAAGATCAGAAGAGTTAACACCAGCTGAATTATCAATAGCATCCGTATTGACCCGGCCACCTAAAACTGCAAACTCCATGCGCCCTTCTTGGGTAATACCAAGGTTAGCACCTTCACCAATCACTTTCACATTCAGCTCTTGAGCAGAGACACGAAGCACATCATTGCCGCGATCCCCTACCGCACTATCAGATTGTGTCGAGCCACGTACATACGTCCCGATACCACCAAACCAGAGCAGGTCAGCATTTGCCTTCAAAATAGTTTTCATCAATTTGGTAGGTGTCATCTCATTATCGGAAACACCTAGCATCTCTTGAATTTCAGCACTAAGTTTAATCGATTTAGCAGAGCGAGAAAAAATACCACCGCCCTTAGAAATCAATTTGGTATTATAGTCCTGCCAACTTGAACGCCCGGCATCAAACAACCGCTTACGTTCTTTCCATGATGATTTAGGATCTGGGTTCGGATCAATGAAAATATCTCTATGATCGAAAGCTGCAAGGAGTTTCGTAGCCTTAGATAATAACATTCCGTTGCCGAAAACATCACCAGACATGTCGCCAACACCAATCGCTGTAAAGGGCTGACGTTGAATGTTAATGTTCATTTCTCTGAAATGACGCTTCACAGCTTCCCAACCACCACGAGCTGTAATGCCCATAACTTTGTGATCGTAACCTTGAGACCCGCCAGAGGCAAAAGCATCCCCAAGCCAAAATCCACGAGAACATGAAATCTCATTCGCAATATCAGAAAACGTTGCCGTTCCCTTATCAGCTGCCACAACCAAATAAGGATCATCATCATCGTGACGAACCGTGTTTTCAGGAGCGACGACTTTCTTACCAACCATATTATCAGTAATTGAAAGCATTCCATTGATAAACCGCTTATAAGCAGCAATACCGCAAGTCATAAATTCTTCACGGCTCGGGTTAGATGGCATGTCTTTAGGAACAAACCCACCCTTAGAGCCTGTTGGTACAATCACCGTATTTTTCACCAATTGTGCTTTTACCAAACCAAGCACTTCGGTACGGAAATCCTGATGTCTGTCTGACCAACGCAATCCACCACGTGCAATTTTACCAAACCGCAAATGCACACCCTCAACCTTCGGAGAATATACAAAAATCTCACGAAATGGTTTTGGCTCTGGCACACCATCGATAGTCTGACTATCAAATTTAAAGACCAGTTCCTCGGGAGCCATACCATGTTCATCACGTTGATAATAGTTAGTGCGTAAAGCCACCATAATCAAATTTCTGAAATGACGTAAAATCTGATCTTCATCAAGACTTGGTATGTCACTTAAAACCTGATCTATTTTTTTATTTATTTTTTTAATTTTAGCAGGTGCACCCTTTTGCATTGACGGATCAAAGCGAAGTTTAAAGAGTTCAATCAAATCCTTGGTTACAGATTTATAGTGAACCAAAGTTTGAACCAGGTAGTCCTGATCATACGGCACATTTATCTGACGCAGATAACTACCAAACCCGCGCAATAACGCAGCTTCACGCCAATGAATACCAAGCAAAGAAATCATTTGGTTATAACCATCATCTGCCGCATCCCCGCGCCAAACAGACATAAACCCTTTTACTAATCTCTCTTCAAGCTTAGTCAGATCAATTCTCTCACCATTCCGCACTTTCAGCTTCATCATATGCTGACAAACAGATGGCTGCCCCTCACCTTTATCAGGGGTGATCACATAACTACGCTCATCAATCACTGAAAAGCCAAGGTTTTCGAAAATTGGCACTCGTTTTGAAAGAGGAATTGAAGCCGATAAATTATATAATGTGACTTCCACACAGTCTGCTTCAGTTCCCTCTGAGCGATAAAATGAAACTGCAGTCGGGCGGTTTTCATCCATCTCTTCAATGATATGGATATCGTTCATCAAACGGTCTGTTTTGTAAATTTCCTGATAGCCAACCGGAAACGCATGCCCATATTGCTCTATAAGTAGCTCAGATTCAGACACATCATGAACCTTAGAAATTTCATCATGCATCCGGTCTTCCCAGCGCCGCGAAATTTCTTGAATATCTTTTTCTAAAGCTTTTGACACACGCTTCGGCGTTTTGCCTTCATCCCGACCAATAATATAATGAATACGTACATATGGCCCTTCAGCAAAATAAGGATAATAAGCACTCACTCGGCCATTAAAACTCTTGGCAAGGTAATTACCAACTTGCTTGCGAATATCTGTTGAAAATTGATCCCGCGGCATAAATATCATCAATGAGACAAACCGATCAAACTCATCTACACGCTTTAAAACTTTTACACGCGGTGAATGATCGAGAGTTTCAATCTCGGTTGCATAAATACTGAGCATCTCTTTAGAGATTTGGAATAATTCATCACGTGGAAATGTTTCAACAATATTAGTCAAAGCTTTACCGCTATGACTTTCGCGCGGTGACCCAGAGTGGTCCAAAACATGGTCTAGTTTTTGGCGAAGCATGGGAATAGAAGCAACCTTGCTCGCATAAGCTGTAGACGTAAACAAACCAACAATTCGAAGTTCGCCGGTAATATTACCCTTTTCATCAAAAAGCTTAACACCGATATAGTCCATATAAGTACGACGATGAACATCAGATTTAATATTAGCTTTGGTGATAATAATCGGAGACGGTGAGAAGAAGAACTTGCGCACTTCAGGCGTCATTGTGCAAAGCTTTTTACCTTTGCGTAAAACTTCAACCTTTTCATCACGTAAAATACCAAGTCCAGAATCTTGGACAGAGGTCAATTGACTGGTCTTGCCCTTGCCTTTGAGTTTATATTCTCGCATACCCAAAAACGTAAAATTATTGTCATTCGCCCAGCGTAAAAACTGAATTGATTCAGATAATTGTGAAACAGGAACTTTCGTTTGATTAGTAGAAAGGCCAGTCGCAACTGTCGTTAGTTTCGTGCGCATCAACAGCCAATCGTTGACAACCAGTTGAACCCGTTCAACCAAATTATTAAGAGCAGTTTCAAGCTCCTTCATTGCTTTTTCACTTAGCGGATCAATATGCAACGATACAAAGCTCTCAGAGAATATGTGTCCATTCTTATTATTCAGGCCCTCAAGTTTAGAGCTATCAAGAACTTCTTTTAATTTCCCTTTTTCATCTCGCCGGACCGATAAAATAGGATGAAGAACCAAATGAATTTTTATGTTTCTTGATTGCAATTCTCCAAGAACAGAATCAAGCAAAAAAGGAATATCATCATTCACGATATCAATGACGCTAAAATCACCATATTCAAATTGATAATGATCAGAAACCTCTGGAGTATAAACTTTAAGCTTACATTCTCCTGGTTTACGCTTCTGCATTAAATCAAAAGAATGAGAGACAAGTGTCGAGAACATCTCACCATGAAATTGATTAAAATCAGTCCACTTTATTGAATTGAGTAATTTTTTAGTAAATTCATCCAAGGAAGGTATCATCCTTTGCGAAACAGAAATATACGATGTGATAGATTGTATCGAAGAATAATGATCTTGTTTTGTTTGTAATGACATAGCCCAGCGCTCACTTAAAAAAGTTCCAACACACCCGGCAAAAAATCATTATGTAAGCGATATACGCGAAAACAAACACCCACCCAAAATTTTTAAAGGGCATGCAATTTCCCATGAAATATAAGCGCTTACAAAAAGACCCCAGAGTGCAAGCGACTCAATTCCATTCAACCTTAGCTAGAAAAAGATGAACAAATTCTTAGTGTTACGAAAAAGAAATAAGGTTTTGATTCAGAAAAGATCAAAATTTAGATGAAATGACTTATGTTTTACTCAATTACAATAAGATGATTTACAAGCTCATCAAGAGGTTCACTTCCTGGAGGGAAATGCTCTGAGAGCCACTCACCAGATTGATGAATAGCTGTTACAAAGCCTTTTTTCGGCTTTTTATTTTTTATATCTAAAGCCAATTGCTGCACCAACGCATCCCACTCAGAAGCAGGAATCTTTTCATAAATTCCTAAATCTCCAATCACTTCAGCATGATGTTCAGCAACAGATACAAAAATCATTATGCCCGTTCGCCCTGAAGTCGTGTGCATTTCTTGAGCTGCAAATTGTTCCAAGGCATGAGCATGAGCCCACTTTTTCTTAAAAGTCTTAGGCACAATCCAATATCTAAATGGCCGAAAAGAAAGAAAAAGAGCCAAAGCCACAAAACAAACAAGCTGAATGAAATATATCTTCTCAGCAGACCAGATTAAAAATTGCCCATCAGTGTAGCGAGGTAGGTAAATCAAAATCAAAGGGATAAGCAAAGCTACAAAAGCAGCAAGAAACAAAGGCAACAAACGATAACTGCCAGATTGTGCCGCAAGCACAGCTACAATCTCACCACTTGTTCGTTTTTCTTCAGCAATGATGGCTTTACTAATTTCTTTTGCATCATCTTTGTTCAACAAATACATTAATTTCTCCCAGTTTTCAAAAGCGCACACTGGCTAACTATTAGGTCTAACATTACCAACTGCCTGATGCACCACCGCCACCAAAACTTCCACCACCTCCAGAAAATCCACCACTACGAGGACGGCGAAACCCACCAGTTCCACTCCACCCATCAGATGAGCCTCCATAATCAGCTGGGACAATCACAACACCGCCAGGCATACGCCCCCCAACTTGCCTGTCCCTCGCAAGCGAGCTAATCAAATAAATAAAAGGAACAAGCCAAAAAGCAAAAAAGATAAACGGCAATAAAGGATCAATTTTAGCAACTGGTTTACGGGCTCGAAGTGCTACCTCTTCCCCCCTCCCTAGCAAACTGGCCTTAATGTCTTCAACACCAGCAAAAATTCCGGCAACAAGGTTTCCCTTTTTAAATTGAGGTAAAATACGGCGCTGAATAATCAAACCCGCTAAGCTATCCGGCAAACTCCCCTCAAGCCCACGGCCAACTTCAATGCGCACCTGTCTCTCATTTGGGGCAATAATTAACAAAACACCATTGTCTTTGCCGGCCTGGCCTATTCCCCAATGCCTCCCTAATTGATACCCATAATCTTCAATAGGGTATCCACCTAAACTCTTGAGCGTAACAACAACAATCTGATCAGTTGATTGCCCCTCAACTTCAGATAACTGTTTAGAGAGCCGGGCTTCATCTTCAGTTGAAATGATTTGTGCCTGGTCAACAACTCGGCCCGTTAAATTAGGAAAATCAGGTGATGCAGCAAAACACCCGCCGACCAGGGCAATCCAAAACAACCCTGCCAAACAAATAGAAGCCCAATGAGCTTTAAAAGTTTTATGCCAATGAAGTGTTTCCAATAAAATCAAATCCATCTGATTAAGTTAAACGGATACTGAAGACCAATAAAAAAGGCCCCTACATAAAGAGGGGCCTTAAAATCAAAATTATTTAAAATTCACTTCAGGTACTTTGGTTTTTTCTGGAGAAACGGAAAATGTCTCCATCAATTCAGAATCAGGATAGACAAGTGATTTCCACCACCGCCCAGGAATGGTTTTTAACTCTGTATTATACTGTTTTACAGCCTCAATATAATCTCTGCGGGCAATAGCAATTCTATTTTCCGTGCCCTCAAGTTGAGTTTGCAGTGTCAAAAAATTCTGACTTGATTTCAAATCAGGATAGCTCTCAGAAACAGCAATCAAACGCCCAAGCGCACTAGAAAGCTGGCCCTGAATTTTTTGAAACTGCTGGAATACTTCTGGGTTAGTCGTAATGTCTTTCGGCAATTGCAAACTGGTGGCTTTCGCTCGCGCTTCAACAACCTCTTTAAAGACTTTTTCTTCTTGAGCCGCAAACCCTTTAACAGTTTCAATCAAATTTGGGATTAACTCAGCCCGCCTTTGATATTGGTTTAAAACATTACTCCAAGCAGCCTTTGCCTGTTCTTCTTTTGTAGGGATATTATTGATCCCACAACCAGAAAGACCAGCTACCCCTAAAAACAAGATCATAAAACAAAAAACCTTGATCAAACTGATCATCTTAGACATTAATGGCTCTCCCTTTCAGCTAAAAACGCCAATAACTGGTGTAATCAAAGCTTCGGTGTGATGCAAGTAGAGAATAGCTCCCTACATAATTTTTTGGTACAAATAAGCAACATTGAGGCCGTGAATAAAATATTTCCGCAGAATACAGCAAAAAAACAGAAAAGGGCCAATGAGGCCGCTTGACTTAAGAGTAAAACAAGTCGAATATGAATGCACAAAATGTTGTTATAACAATATTTTAATGATTGAAGCTCTTCAGGAGAATTAATCTGAAACAGAAACTTCTAAAATACTTAAGTTCAAGTATCGCAGAAATTCTTCAGTTTAACTAGCCTGGAAATTTTTAATCTCGAATTTAACAAGCACACCTTAACCATCGTTAAGGCTACCTGGTAAATTCAAACCGTAAAATTTATTTTACAACATCTAGTGATGCAGAGGGGGGTGGCACCATAAGGGTCTCCCCTAATTTTTTGAGTAAAGCTTAAATAGCTTATTAATATGTGAGGGAGTGCGTATAATTATGTATATGCGTAGCGTTGCGCTATTAGTCGCAGCACTTGGGACAATCACACTATCAACAGATGCAAATGCAACATCGCGTTTGGATCGTGAGAGAGCCCATAGAGCCGCACCAGCTTGTACCGTCCACCGGGTACAGCCAGTGCACTATCGTCAGGTTAAACGTAAAGTTCTAGTTTCTAGAGCAAGACGTGAAGTTCAATACAGACCAGCTGTTTATGGCTGGCAAGCTTCAAAACAGCTTGTTCGTCGTGGATGGACTGAAACAAGAGTTGTTCCAGCTAGACACCGCCTAAAAATGGAACGTGTTTTGGTAAGTAAAGCTTACGCAAAAACACACCATACACCAGCCAGATATGCAACACGCACAGAACGTGTGCTTGTTAAGCGCGGTTGGACCGAAACTCGTTCAACACCAGCAACTTATGGCTGGAGATCACAACGTGTTCAAGTCAAACGCGGTTGGACTGAAACTCGCTCAACACCAGCAACTTATGGCTGGAGTTCTCAGCGTGTTCAAGTTAAACGTGGCTGGACTGAAACTCGTTCAACACCAGCAACATATGGCTGGAGAACTGAACGTGTAATGGTTAGCCGTGGTAGCTTTGATCGTGTAAGCACACCAGCGGTTTACGGATACAAAAAACAACGTGTCCTCGTAAAACGTGGTGGAGTTCACTACACAAAATCAGCACCTGTTTACAAAACTGTTTACAGAACACACCGTGTAGCTGTTCGTAGTAAACCATGTAATTGTAATGATCGCGGTCATCGTCATCGCTCTCGCACATCATACAAAAAGAAACGCGTGGCAACACGTGTGTTAGTTCGTGGTGGACGTCGCATCGCACACCGCACACCAGCTGTATACGCTTGGAAGCAACAACGTGTTCAAATGAAACGTGCATCTCACCGTCTAGTACGCCGCCCAGCGGTATACAAAACAGTTAAGAGAAAAGTGATTGTCTCTCGTGGTCGCACACACCGTGTATATCACCCAGCTGTATACTCTACAAAACGTGTAAAAGTGATGACATCTCGTCCTCGCACACACCGTGTATACCACCCAGCTGTTTACGCAACAAAACGCGTAAAAGTGATGACATCTCGTCCTCGTACACACCGTGTATATCACAGAGCTGTATACAAACACGTGACACGTAAAGTTATGGTTCGCCCAGCAAGAACTTGGACTGAAAGAAGAGCAGCTCGTTATAGCTCACGTCTTGTTCGTGTTCAGGTATCTGCAGCTCGTAGAACTCACGTGAAACACGCAGCAGTTTACAGAACAGTAAAACGCCGCGTAGTGGTATCACCTTCTAAACGCCACGTTGTTGTTAAGCCAGCAGTATATAGCTGGAGAACAACTCGCGTTGCTGTTCGCGGTCAACGCGCACACCGTTCATATCGTGGACGTCCTTGTCGTCACAGATAAGTAAAATAAAAAGAGGTGGGTAAACTCAAGGTGAAACAATAGATATTTTATAAATATCAAATCACCGACATTTTGTTGCCCATATCTAATGTAACGAAAAAAGGCGCATGATAGAAATATCGTGCGCCTTTTTTGTATTTTTTCTTATTTTTACTTTAAACTCGCCGTATTATTAATTATCGCATAGCGAATATTTAGAGCGCCCCGACCAAAGGGGAAATACTCTAGCCTGCGGCGAGATAATAAATATACATTGTGCGTACCACATATAAAATGAACCCTGACATTCATATAATCAAAAAGCTGGCAAACACATGACCAAAATAGTTTTTCTCGATAAAGGTACTTTTCCATCAACTCTAGAGGCGAAAAAACCTTCATTCCCACATGAATGGCAAGAGTACGAAGGAACACCCAAAGATCAAATTATTCCAAGACTTCAAGGGGCAGACATTGCCATAACCAATAAAGTCAAACTTGATCATGAAACCTTATCAAGCCTACCAGACCTAAAAATGATAGCCATTGCAGCAACCGGCTTTGATCATGTTGATATTCATTCTGCCCATGCAAAAGATATAACAGTTGCTAACGTAAAAGGTTATGCCGTTAATTCAGTACCCGAACATGCCATGATGATGATCATGGCTCTCAGCCGCTCTCTCCTAGGTTATCAATCCGATATTGAAAAAGGAGAGTGGCAAAAAGCCAATCAGTTTTGCTTCTTTAATCACCCGATAGAAGATCTTCATGACAAAACTCTTGGCATAATTGGCCGAGGTGTCTTAGGAGCTGGCCTTGCACGGTTAGCTAGTGGCTTTGGCATGGGCATCATGTATGCCGGTCGCCAGGGAGATAAAAATCCTCACAAACCTTATATAGAGTTTGATGAGTTCTTAGAGCAAAGTGATATCATCTCAATTCATTGCCCCTTAAATGATCAAACACGTAATCTGATCACAGCAACTGAATTTAATAAAATGGCCCGTAATCCCATCGTCATTAACGCATCAAGAGGTGGCATCATCAATGAAGCTGATGCCGTCGACGCGGTGAATCAAAGAAAAATCAGAGCTCTTGGTGTTGATTGCCTCTCACTAGAGCCTCCTAGAAACGGCAATCCGTTACTCTCCATCGCTCATTACCCAAACGTAATTATCACACCCCACATCGCCTGGGCCAGTACAGACGCCGTTCAAAGCCTATGGGATAATTTAATTAACAATATTGAGAATTGGCAAAAAGGTGATCTAAAAACCGCCCTGTAAACAAGGCGAATACATACCGCCCTAAAAGAGACTTTGATTTTGAGATAGTCCATTAAAAAAATACAAACTTAACTACGCGAAGAGGGAGTTCAGCCTACTTCAGGCTGAAAGACATGGCACCAAGGGCGTCCGGCGCAAGCGCCGCCCCTCGGAAGCCTAAGCGCCTTAACAGTGCGGATGCTTTGTGGGCATCTAAAGTGCAGCTAAAAAAGCAATAGCCATGAGAGAGAAAATAGAAAACTAAGAATTAAGCTCCACAACATTAGGATCAAGTTCAACAATCTCAATCACATCGCTGCGCTCTGGAATAAAGTCATTTGTAGTGTGTTTATTAAACTGAACTTGGTTACGACCGCTTTCTTTCGCCAAATAAAGAGCTAAATCAGAACGTTTCAAAAGACTTTCAATACTGTCCTCTTTAACCCATTCACTCACACCAAAGCTACAAGTGAGTTTCAACGGCTTTGAGTTGTTATCAGTTTCAATATCAAGCGCTTCAATTAAAGAGCGCAATTTTTCAGCCATCTCAAGCGCTTCTTCTTTTCCAACATTAGGAAGTAGCAAAGCAAACTCTTCACCACCCATTCGTGCAAACAAACCAAATTCACGTTCAACAGTTCCAACAACAACAACAAGCGCTTTATCCCCTACATCATGACCGAATTTATCGTTCACACGCTTAAAATGATCAATATCAAACATAATCGCGGTAAGATCAGCTCCCTCATCAGCCGCCGTACAATGGGCAGCTGCTGCATCAAAAAATGCCCGGCGATTTAAAATACCAGTTAAACAATCAAGTGTTGCCAACTTGATTAATTCTTCTTGCATATATTTCATCCGCTCAGCCACGCGTAAGCGTGCCAAAAGTTCCTGTAAATTTGGAGGCTTGCGAATAAAATCATCCGCACCACTATCGAGAGTTTCAATCAATTTACCATCTTCAGTGCTTGAAGACATTGCAAGTATATAGATTTGTCGGCCACGTGAAACGAGTAAACGTGTCTCCCAACAGAGCTCAAATCCTGAAATCGGGCTTAGTTCCAAACCAGTTAAAACAACATCAACATCTTGCTCACATCGAATATATGAAAGTGCCTCTGTCGCATCTAAAAAACTAACAACTGACTGTCCATGCACTTCAAGCATGCTTGTTAGTATTTTTAAATTCACACGACTATTATCGACTACAACAATCTTCATGGTTTTAAACCCTATAAATCAACAATATTAATCAGTTAACATAGAAATATAAATAATATGAAAACGTTAATGATTTAAATAGGATTTAAACTAAAGTCTTACTTAATTTTCATGTAACAAAAAATAATAAGCTTAGTGAAACTAATCACTTAAGTTAAAAATGCCCAATGATACTGTCATCTAGTTTTACATGACCTTGGTTTAAAATCACCCACAACAAAAGCACCTGAAACCCAGCCCTCAGCCTCTATTACAGTATCATCAGAGGTTAATTTATAGGATAAAATATGACACCAGGGCGAAGACATTGTTCTACGTCCAATCGCATCCAGCCCATGCCATTCTTTTAATGAAATGTCCCCATCACACTCTTTATACTGAATTTCAACAGCATCAAAAGGGAGAGCCGCAACAAGTTTAGCTTTATGATGAGCCGCCTCTCTAACATTCAAAACATCATCTGAAGCCACACAAACAACTCGAAGCGTGTCACTCTTTACATCGCCTTTAGAGGTAGGCATCTCAGAATTATCAACCAAATCCTCAGGCTCTTTATCAGTTAATTCTTTCTCTTTGGATGCAAGCTCATCAACAATTTGCAAGCGAGGCTTTACGTCCTCTTTGTTCGCCTTACTGTCAGATTGAATTAAATGAGAAGATGAACTCTTTCCCTTATAAGGCGTAATCGGAAAATCAAAATGTTTGCGCCGATAAGGCTCATTCTTTAATGAGAAATGCCACCATTCCTTGCGATAATTCTCAAAACCAGCCGCAGCCATCTCACGCACCAACAAGTCCCTATTTTTCCGTGCATCTAAAACAACAGGTGATTTCGTATGACTTTTTTCATGAAAACAATCATAACCGGTGCCAAAATCAAGACTGTTATCAGCGTAGCGGCTATCCACGTCCTCAAAACAGGCCGTTTGTTTAGATGGGTCATGTGAGGGTTGAGATTTAGGTGGCAAAGGAACAATCGTTAAATCAACAGTGCTTCCCCGCGAGTGAGTAGAGCGCCGCGCAATATAGCCAAGACCAAACAATTTTGATTTTTTTAATGTCGGATAAAATTCAGCCTTCGTTTTAATTTCAGTAGGTTTCTTCGCCCACGCAATAAAATCATTCACGGCACGTTGAGGCCGATAACAATCATAAACTTTTAAAGAAAGCCCTAAAGGGCGTAATCGTTTTTGAACCTTTTTCAAAGCCCGCGCAGCCGGCAATGTTAAAATACATTCAGCCGCCTTGTATCCTTTCACCCGGCGCCCCAAAAAATTATGCGATCCATAATAGCGCATCTCTTGTAAAATGCTTGGATCAACAGCTTTAAGATAAGTAAAAAATTTGGGTAACTCACCGGCTCTGGCAGGTGTCAGTAAAAATAGAACAAAGAAAATTGTTAGAGAAAAACGGAATAGATAACCATCACTCAACATTGAGAAAGCACGCTTTTGAAATGGCACCGAATCATCAACCATCACACCCTCACAGACTTTAAAGAAGCCAAAAATAATTACGGCCGCCGCCCATTTGACATATTCGCTAAATAGCGACCAGACGCCCAACCAGAGACCGATTTCCAGCGAACAATACACCAACGGCTCTTTCGTGACCCAATTGACTTACACTGACGAACAGTCACATTTTTTCCGTTATGAGGAATTCGCCCGACGATTGCATATTTTGTCCCCGGTCCACTGCGAACATTCAATTTATCAGGGTATCTATGGTCAATCACACGGTAATACTTACTCGCAGAACCACCAACAGGTTTGCGATCATTGTAGGTTAAATACTTGCCAGATGCCCACCCACTCACACAGCGATACTTGACCAAGCACCAGTTTCGAGACGTACATTCAACCCGCCGCACACCAGTCCCATCGGGTGGAATAACACCCACAATCGGATAGCGAGTAGACGGTCCCTGACGAACATTCAAAACATCATCGGCACGAATATCAATCACCCGCCACTTTCCATGCGGATGGCCACAAAAACTGCGTACCTTTTGAATTTCTTTGGGCGGCACCACATAAACCGTCTGCAAACTCTTCAAACGAGCTTGCGCCTCCCCTTTATAATCTCCATCAGGAAACGCAGCCAAATAACGACGGTAGCCAGAAGCTTTATTTCGTTTTTTTATCCGTTGCCACATTTTATCATCCGCAATGCTACGGATAATCTGGCGCACACGGGCTGCATTTTCATGTTTAGGAAATGTACGCAGAAAATATTTATACCCATCAAGTGTATTGTCTTCGACAGCTTTTAAATAAGCCAATTGAGCATCCGGCGCACGCTCTTCTGGCTTCACCTCTCCAGGCTCGACAACATCTTCAATTTTAGGCTTTGCTTCAACCTCAACTTTCGATCGTGCCTCACTCCCTTCAGGTAAAAAGTAAAAATCACCCGTGAGTGATGAGCTCTCCCAAGGAGTTTGAGTTTCCTTTGTCTCTTCATGAACTTGCAATCGCACCCGCTTAAAAACGCGCTCAATGGTCAAACCAGGTTCCTGCATAACTTTCACCAAAGCAGCCGTATAGGGAGAGTTCTTCCCCTCTCCATCAGCAGCGACATCACCAGGTGACGTCGCATAAGCAATCAGAGATCCTTTCGGCGCATTAATCCGCGCTAACCCGCGCGATAAAGACCGGGACGAAGATTTAAATGGATTATCGCGACACGCATCAAGAACCACCACATTAAAACCATTTCCAGCTACATTCATAGCATTGGTCACAACTTCAAGATCAATGGATTCAATCTCAACATCAACGGCAGAGGAAATTTTGGCACTCACCGGAATGAGATAATTACGCCCTCCAACTTGTACACCATGCCCCGCATAATAAAACAGACCAACAGTACCACGACCACCAGCCTCTAATTTTTGCGCAAAGGTTTTGATCGCTCGTTTCATATCATTTTGAGAAAGATCCAGCGAAGAGATAACTTCAAACCCAAGTTCACTCAGAACCTTCGTCATTACAATCGCATCATTTTTAGGGTTATCTAGTGGAGATGTATGCTGATATGAGGAGTTTCCAATAACAAGAGCAACCCGCCCCTTTTCAGCAAAAACTGTTTGAGAGTGACTAAGAAAACTAAAACTAAAAGTAAACAACAATAACAAAACAGAACGAAACATCTGCCAAATCCCCATAAAACAATATTTCAATGAGAACTATAACCGATTAAAAACAAAAATGCGATCTCTGACCACCTCAATGCAGATTAAATTATCAATGAACATGCTTGCGACTATAGATCGATTTGTTTCTCGAGATCTCACCATTGGGAAGTTTAACCTCTTGCAAAACAGCCATTTGTTGTCCATCAGGCGACAACCGGCGAATAACTGACATCAACACAACACCATTCATTGCAGCCGCACTATTCACCTCATGAGTAGAAACAACGCTAATTGAAAGAGCATCAACCAAATCTCCTCCATTAAACGGAGCCAATTTGCCATCAGGTTTTCCTCGTAAAGCCATCTGGTGTGTCTCATTATCTGGGGTTTCCCAGCTCATATCAAATATGAGATCTCCCCCATCATCACGAATATGATAAGTAGCAGCCACAGGCACCTCTCCTTGCTCATAATCGCAAAGCTCAGTAACAAGCACCCATTCATCTAAAAACAAATCATAAGGCTTACTCAAGACCATCTCCAAAAGTCAAAAACATAACATCAAACACAAAAAAACCGCTCGCATTTTCTGCAAACGGCTCGAAACATTTATAAGAAAGACCAGATTATCTTTTAAAAATTAAGATAAAATGGAGCGGGCGATGAGATTCGAACTCACGACCCCAACCTTGGCAAGGTTGTGCTCTACCCCTGAGCTACGCCCGCTTAAAATGGGTAATCATCAAAAAAACAGAAAAGAGATCCCAGAGCTAAATTTTCTTCTTTAAGAAATTTCTTAAAAATATAAAGCCCCAAAACCTCGTTTGCAACAAGATGATGTGGAGCGGTTCTAGATCATTCCGGCAAACTTGTCCAGAGCAAAAAACCAATTTTTTTATTCATTCGACCCCACAGAGAAAATAACTAAACAAATAGCTATTGAAAATCAGAGTTGAAAAGCCCACACTTAATATAGAAAACAAACCAATAAACTATAAAGAGAGAATATCCGTGAGTGAATTTGGACAAGGATCTGATCAAAATGACCCTTCCTTAATAAAAAAAGATCTAATCAAAGACAGCACCACCCAAACATTCATGGATGATGTGATCGCAGAATCTCAAAAAATTCCAGTGATTGTAGATTTCTGGGCACCAAATTGCGCCCCATGCGCCCAATTAACTCCTGCACTTGAAGCTGCTGTGAGAGAAGCAAATGGCACAGTCAAATTGGTTAAAATTAACACCCAAGCATGCCCAGATCTCGCAAGCCAGTTCCGCATCCAATCTGTTCCAACAGTTTACGCCTTTAAAGATGGTCAACCAGTTGACGGGTTCCAAGGCGCTATGCCAGAAAGCGAATTAAAAAAGTTCGTAAAAAAACTAAGTGGCGAAGGCGAAGGCATGGCAGAAATCATCGCTGAAGCTGAAGAAAAAAGAGAAGCCGGTGAAGCTCAGGTTGCTGCTGAACTCTACTCTCAAATCCTTACACAAGACCCTCAAAACCCAGACGCCATAGGCGGTCTCATGAAATGCTATATAGACATTGGTGAGATCGAAACAGCTCAACAAGCTTTAACTATGATGCCAAAAGAAATTGAAAATCATGCCGCAATCATCAGCGCCAAAGCCGCATTAGATCTCGCTCTTAAATCTGGTGATACCGGTGATCTAGACCAACTCATCGCTGAATGTCAGAACAACCCTGGAAATCATGAAAAGCGGTTTGAATTAGCTATCGCCTATAACGCAAGCAACAAACAAGCTGAAGCTATTGATGAACTCATTGCAATCTTAAAACACAATATGCAATGGAATGAGGGAGCTGCCCGAACACAATTGCTAGAATTTTTTGAAGCATGGGGCCCAAAAGATAAAAACACGATTGAGGGAAGAAAAAAATTATCATCCCTCCTTTTCGCTTAATTTAAAGTGTAAACTAGCACCTGAAGCAAAAAAGCAACCTAAAGAGTAACTAAAAAACTAGAGCATGCCACCATTTAAGGTGGATGCTCTAATGGTTACAATAAATACTTATTTATTATCCTATTCCGCATCGCGACACATTTATTGTCGCAAGCAAGAAGATAAAGTCATGACAAGCCCAGCGCATAAATACCGTCTGATATCAGATTTACCCGAAACAATTCCCCTTTTTCCCTTGAAAAATGTGATTTTGCTTCCTCGTAGTAATTTACCACTAAATATTTACGAACCCAGATATCTGCAAATGACAGATGATGTGCTTGGAAATGAGCGACTAATCGGCATGGTTCAACCAGAAACAGGTTTTGATGCAGAACTCTCAGCAGATATTTTTGTGCCATTAAGAACAACCGGCTGCATCGGCCGTCTAACAGAGTTCTCTGAAACTGAAGATGGTCGTCTATTAATTACATTAACAGGCATTTGCCGGTTTGATATTTTGAACGAAGAAAAAACAGACCTGCCATATCGTATGTTCAAAGTCGATTATTCAAAACATGAGAAAGACCTTGAACAAGGCTTTGGAGAGGAAGAAGTAGACCGAGAAAATCTACTCAGCATCCTTAAAACCTATTTACAACTCCATGAGCTCGATGCTGATTGGGAGTCCATCAACCAATCTTCAAACGAATTTCTTGTGAACACGCTCTCCATCATCAGTCCGTACGGAACCGAGGAAAAACAAGCTCTGTTAGAAACACCAGACCTTAAAAGCCGCTCAGAAGTCCTCATGGCTTTAGCCGAGATGGATATTGCATCACGCAATGACGACACGGGCAACACCATCCAATAGACAGGCCAACAAACCACTAATCTCATAACTCATTGAAAATGATAGAATAATGAAAAATTCAGAAGAAAAAAATTTAGAAATAGACCCTAAACTTCTAGATATATTAGTCTGCCCGTTAACCAAAACATCGCTTATTTACGATAAAGAAACTGGTGAACTAATCTCAAAAAAGGCCAAACTGGCCTACCCAATCAATAACGGCATCCCCGTCATGCTCCCCTCAGAAGCAAGGCAACTGAAGGACGAAGAATGCTAAGCACTTATTATAAGTGAAATAATTAGCTAGTTTTGTACAGCATAAAGAAAGAGTTCAGCCCTTTTTCAAGCAAAAAGCTGAAAACGAAATAATCTTTGAACTCAAAATCAACCGAGAGCGAAAAACGTAGGCCGAATGGCCGTCGGCGCTTTGCGCTGCACCTCGTAGGGCGGCAGCTCCGCTGCCATAGCCCCTGAGAGAGAAAAAACTTCACAAAAAACTATACATTTACCCCAAACTAGGCTATATGCTGTCCTCTTCAAGAAGGTAAAGCTATAATACCTTGTTGATTTTCATGAAAATATGGGCCGCAAGAGCTGTGTCCCACTCATTTGGGTGGCACCGCTCCTCTGTGATACAGTATGGAAAGTTGTAATAATGAACATTATTGAACAACTCGAAAAAGAACAAATTGAAGAACTAAACAAAGTACGTGAAGTTCCTGAATTTGCTCCTGGTGATACAGTTAGAGTAAACGTAAAAGTAGTCGAAGGCGAACGCTCTCGTCTCCAGGCATATGAAGGTGTATGTATTGCACGTTCTGGCAAAGGCCTGCACGAAAATTTCACAGTACGTAAAATTTCTTATGGTGAAGGTGTTGAACGGATTTTCCCTGTTTTTTCACCATTGATCAGTTCAATTGATGTCGTACGCCGCGGTAAAGTTCGCCGTGCTAAGCTATATTATTTACGTGGTCTACGTGGTAAAGCTGCACGTATTGCTGAACGCAAAGATTCAAAAGGCACGCTTAATAAGAAGAAAAAAGCCAAATTTAAAGGCTTTGATCGCCCTGAAGGTGATGCTGAAGATCTAACTGTAATCGAAGGTTTGAACGCAACAATTCAAACTCAGATCAATAAGCTCGGTGTTATCAAACTAGAACAAATTGCAAACCTAAGCGATGATGAAATCGTCCTACTTGACGAAGCTCTTGGACTTAGTGGCAAAATTGAAAAAGACGACTGGGTTTCAAAAGCTCAAGAAGCTATGACAGCAGCGACTGTCGAAGAAGTCCCAGAAGATGAAGACGCTTCTTCTGAAGAAGAAAAAAGCGAATAAATCTTTATTCTTTTTGAAAATATCTGGTGGCCTGTTTTATTCTATATAGCTATCTTTAGTTTACATAGAAGGTCACCAGTAATTTTCTCCCGATCTAAACAATTCGAATAAGTACAGATCATGTAAACCTCGAATTCATCGGCATAAAAAATCATGGCGAAGATCCATACAATCCGGCACGCACAAAAAGAAGATATTCCTCAAATACAAGCTCTTCTGAAAGTCACTTGGCACGTAGCTTACGATAAAACCTTAGGGCATAAAAAAGTCTCAGAACTTATCAATGAATGGCATACTAAAGAACGCTTAGAAGAAGACATCCTTAAAGCTAACTGCCAATTCCTCGTTTGTGCTGAACAATGCAAAATCATCGCCACCAGCTTTCTCAACAATCAAGGAAAAGACGCTATTTTAGGCCGAATGTATATTCATCCTAGCAAGCAGAATAAAGGCATTGGATCAGAACTGATGGAAAAGATTTTATCTTCAATCAGTAAAGAGACTTGCATTTCTTTAACTGTTGAGCCACAAAACATCAGCGCCATTCAATTTTATAAAAAATTTGGATTTACAATCCAAGGACCAGGCAGCTGCAGTGAAGACCCTCATGAGGAAATACCAACCCTCATCATGAGACGAAGAGGATAATTTTAAACTAAAAGCGCAATTACATAGGGCCGGCTTCTAGTAGGAAATCTGAAGGCTTATCAAAATTTGGGCCGGTTACTAGTGGGTAACCTGAAGGCCCAATAAAAAAATTATTAACATCAAAATTTAGCTATCATTTATGGAGACTAAAATGGGCAAGACACTTTACGATAAAATTTGGGACGATCATGTAGTAGAAACTAGTGAAGACGGAACATCTCTACTCTATATTGATCGTCACCTTGTTCATGAAGTAACAAGCCCCCAAGCCTTTGAAGGCCTGCGCATGACAGACCGCACAGTGCGCGCTCCAGAAAAAACTCTAGCCGTACCTGACCATAACGTTCCAACCGAAGGCCGAGCTCAAGGCATCAGTGATCCTGAATCAAAACTGCAAGTTGATACATTAGAAAAAAATGCCAAAGATTTCGGTATCGACTTCTATGACATGGCTGATAAACGCCAGGGTATTGTTCACATTGTAGGGCCAGAACAAGGCTTTACACTCCCAGGCATGACAATCGTTTGTGGTGACAGCCACACATCAACCCACGGTGCCTTCGGCGCACTTGCTCATGGCATCGGCACTTCTGAGGTGGAACATGTATTAGCCACGCAAACGCTAATCCAGAAAAAAGCTAAAAATATGCGTATCACTGTGGATGGTCAAATCCCAGATCACGTCACATCAAAAGATATCATTCTTGCCATCATCGGTGAAATTGGAACAGCTGGCGGCACAGGTCATGTAATGGAATATGCCGGTGAAGCCATTCGTGGCCTTTCAATGGAAGGGCGAATGACAGTTTGTAATATGTCAATTGAAGGCGGAGCCAGAGCTGGCCTCATCGCACCTGATGAAACAACATTTGAATATATCGAAGGCCGCCCTCGTGCACCAAAGGGTGCTGCATGGGACATGGCTCTAGCTTACTGGAAAACTCTATATACTGAAGATAACGCAAGCTTTGATAAAGAAATCACTCTAAACGCATCAGACCTTCCTCCAATTGTAACATGGGGAACAAGCCCAGATAACGTTATCTCAATCACAGGAAATGTTCCAAATCCAGATGAAGTTAAAGACCCTGGCCAAAAAGATGCCATGATCAGGGCGTTAAACTATATGGGTTTAACGGCTGGGACTAAAATTACAGACATTAAACTAGATCGAGTATTCATCGGATCATGTACAAATGGCCGCATTGAAGATTTACGTGCTGTTGCCAACTTAGTTGAAGGCAAAAACGTAAATGAAAATGTGAACGCCATGATTGTACCTGGCTCTGGCTTGGTAAAAGAACAAGCGGAAAGCGAAGGTCTTGATCAAATCTTTACGAAAGCAGGATTTGATTGGCGCGAACCAGGATGTTCTATGTGCCTTGCCATGAATGCAGATAAATTGGAACCAGGTGAAAGATGTGCGTCAACATCAAATAGAAACTTTGAAGGTCGTCAGGGCCGACAAGGTCGTACGCATCTCGTCTCACCTATTATGGCCGCCGCAGCAGCAATTGCGGGCCATTTTGTAGATGTAAGAGACAATAACTAATATATGGCAAGACGAAGTGATCATAGCCGAGAGGAAATAAAGGAACTCGCCTTAAATGCTACAGAAGAGATAGTAGCTGAAGCGGGTTTCCAAGCTCTAAGCGCCAGAAAAGTAGCCAGTGCCATCGGGTATACCGTTGGCACAATTTATTTGGTTTTTAAAAATCTTGATGACCTCATCATGCAAGTTAATGCGCGTACATTAGAAACTTTGTTCAAAGAAGTAAGCGCTCATCAAACCAAAGATAATCAAAAAGAAAACCTAGTCCAATTTGGCAGCGCCTATTATAACTTTGCCCAAAAGAACCCCCATCTCTGGAGCTTGATTTTTGAGCATCATGTGGTGGACGGCGGCGATATCAATCCAGATTTAGGTGAACGTATTCAAACTTTGTTTGACCTTGTTGAATCTGAAATCGGCTCGCTAGATGTAAAAAAAGAAAAAACTGAAATTCATGCTGCCTCTCTAGCTCTCTGGAGCAGCGTTCATGGTATAACTATTCTAGCAATTACAGATAAACTCTTTATGGCTGACGGAATTGCACCACAAGAAATGATCGATCAGCTTATAAACAATTTCCTCACAGGTTATTGCGCAAAATAACCTGTGATTAAGCATTTTTGGATATTTGCCACTGATCAAATAAACATTTTCATGATATAATAATCTCACGAATGTATCTGTACGAGATGGAGATATAAGATGAAAAGTAAAACATCAAAGAAAAGCAAAAACTGCTTTGCCTTTTTTCTTTTATTTTTTATTCTGTCTTCCTTTCAATTCATATCTACCTCATCACAAGCCATACCGATCAATTCAAAATTTTCCGTGAAAACACCATACCCATCATCCATTGAGCACATTAAGAAAATTGCAGTTCTTGGAAAAGACAATCGCATCAGCTTACCAGAAAAATATCAGGCTATTGCTGCAGGTATCGGGATAATCGGTCAACCAGGCAAAAAAGGCTGGCGCTGCACTGCCTTTTGTGTGGCTCCGAACATCATAGCAACAAATGCTCACTGCATAGTTCGAAACCCAACAGTCGGAAAAAGGCTCAATCTCGCTAAAACTATTTTTATCCTCCCTGCTCTTGCAAAAGCACCACTCAATCATAAATACAAACCCCGCATCTCATATCCAGAATATGTACATCAAAAAATGCCGGGCCTCTCCATCTATTCAGGCAACTATGCTGAAGCAAGTCATCTAAATTCACAAAAACAAGATTGGGCTTTTACAAAATTAATTCATTCCGTTTGTAAAGGACGTACTCTTGAATTCGGGAAATCAAATTTAAAAAGAATTCAAAAAGCTGCACAAAAAGATGAAGTCTTCATGATCGGTTATCACGGAGATAAAGATATGTCTGAACGGCTCTATTCAAATAAATGCCGTATCCGCTCTCGAAATAACAAAACCTTTTTCATGAAAAAGCAACGCAAACAAATGACAAGAGAAGCTCTACTTCTCCCTCACACTTGTGATGCATATAAAGGCTCATCAGGCTCACCTATTTTGTTAAATACGAATGGCAGTTATAAAGTAATCGGTATCAATCTCGGCTCATTAAAATATGAACATTTCCGCATCAAACGAAATCGCTTCACTGGTAAAATCATCAGCCGAAAAAAGTTAAAAACTGGCAAAGAAACAAACATTGCCATTCAACCAAAAATATTTGCCGAAGGTTTAAAAAGATTTCAAAAAGAAACTCTTCTCACAAATCTCGACCAATTTAAAAAGTTTCAAACAGGGCTTAAATTTTTAAATTTTTATAGAGGAAAGATTGATGGTCGCTTTGGCAAACAAACAAAAAATGCCATTTATGCTTTTGAAAGAAAAATGAATTTAACCCCTATTGGCCTTCCAACAAAAGAGCTTCTCGACACTCTAAATATTGAAATTCATAAACAAAAACTATTTAAACAATAAAACTAGAGAGAACATCATCATTCGTGATGTCTTCTATATGATATCCTGTTTTATCCAATTCGCCTTCCAAAACTTTAAAATTCTCAGCCCTTTTACTTTCAACTCCCATGAGTATCGTACCAAAATTTCTAGCCGATTTTTTTAAATATTCAAAACGCGCAATATCATCATCAGGGCCAAGCAAATCAAGCAATTCACGCAGTGCTCCCGGCCGCTGAGGCATGCGAATTAGATAATATTTCTTTAAGCCAGCAGCTTTCAAAGCCCGCTCTTTCACTTCCGGCAGTCGCTCAAAATCAAAGTTCCCCCCAGACGCAATACAAACAATTGTTTTACCTTTTAACGTCTCACGAGGTATCCAGCGCAAAGCATCAACTTCCAATGCTCCAGCCGGTTCTAAAACAATGCCTTCAATATTGAGCATCTCAATGATAGTTTCACACAAATGATCTTCAGGAATTAGCATCACAGAATTCGGATCAGTATCTTTCAAAAGCTCAAAATTCAATTGACCCATTTGACCAACAGCAGCTCCATCAACAAAATTATCAACTCTATCTAACAATACCCGCTCACCTTGAATCAAACTCTCTTTAAAACTCGGCGCACCAGCTGGCTGAACAAAAATCATATCTGTTTTTGAAGAACATTCCTTCATGACCTCAGCCACTCCAGCAGCCAGTCCCCCACCACCAACCGGTAAGATGAGAAGATCAATAGGTTTATCAATTTGAGAAAGGATTTCTAACCCAACACTTGCTTGGCCCTCAATGATATCTTCATGATCAAAAGGCGGCACCATAACCGCACCGGTTTCATCAGCATATTCAATAGCGGCTTTGTAACATTGATCAAAAAAGTCACCAAAAATTTTAATATCAACTTGCTCTCCACCAAAAACCGTCGTTTTTTCCCGTTTTTGCTGAGGAGTGGTCACAGGCATAAATATAATACCCTTCACTCCAAAGTGCTGACAAGCAAACGCAAAACCTTGAGCATGGTTCCCCGCAGACGCACAGACAAATTGCTGATTCTTCCCGTTTTTTAAAATGGCTTTACGAAAGAAATTAAACGCACCACGTATTTTATAACTGCGAACAGGTGTTAAATCTTCTCGCTTCAAATAAATATCAGCTTCATAGCGTTTTGAAAGAAATGCATTTCGCTGCAAAGGCGTTTGCGCAATAACAGATTTATGCAGTTGTGCTGCAAGTTCAACATTTTCGATAAATTGTGATTTTTGTTTTTGTGACATAATCCATATATGTCAGCTCATTTCTTTGCTGACAAGTGACAAAACCACGCTCCCAAACCAATCAATTAATACAAAGTCACCCTCTTTCTTTATCAATTAACCATAACCCTCCAAAAATCACCCATTTGTAAAATAATTATTGAGGAGATCTTGAAATTAAACATCGTTCATTTTATATCCTAAAAAAGCTAATTCTTTAAGTATTATTCAGTAAACACACGTTAAAACTCGTAAAAAAGTAAAATCAATCAAAAGGCTAGATCAAAGTGGCTCATTCTCAGTTTGCACTCTTAAAAACCAAAAGATTTCTTCCCCTCTTCATAACGCAAGCCTTTGGCGCCTTTAATGATAATGGCTTTAAAAACGCACTTATCATCCTAGTCACTTATCGCCTGGCAGAAACACAAGGGTTAAACGGTCCTCTCTTCATAACCATAGCAGCAGCTTTGTTTATTTTACCGTTTTTTCTTTTTTCAGCCACAGCTGGTCAACTCGCCGATAAGTTTGAAAAAACCAAACTCATTCACATCATTAAATTTGCCGAAATCATTTTAATGCTCTTTGCCATAGCCAGTTTCTATTTCGAGTCTGTCACTCTTGGTCTCATAGTCCTCTTTTTACTTGGCACACAATCAACTTTCTTCGGCCCCATTAAATACGGCATCTTACCGCAGCACTTAACGGACGATGAACTCATTGGCGGCAACGGCCTAATCGAAACAGGAACATTCCTTTCAATTCTTCTAGGTACACTTTTTGGGGGTATCCTCATCTTGATGGATAATGGCCTCATCTACGTATCTATAGCTTTAGTTTCACTTTCAATCGCAGGCTTCATTGCAAGTCTCTATATTCCAAAAGCCGTAGCCCCCTCACCAAACATAAAAATTAATCCAAACTTTCTAGCCGAAACAATAAACATAATGCACATGGCCAGCAGAGACCGGAATGTGTTTTTATCCATTTTAGGAATCTCATGGTTCTGGTTTGTAGGAACAATTTTCCTCACCCAATTCCCAACATTTGCAAAAGAAAGTTTCTTTGGAAATGAGCAAGTTACCAACCTATTCATAGCGACCTTTACCGTTGGCATCATGATCGGCTCACTGATGTGTAACAAATTATTAAAAGGTAAAATCACTGCCAAATATGTGCCCTTAGCAGCAATAGCTATCACAATTTCAAGTTTGATCCTTGTTGGCATCACATCGTCTCTAACCATTCCACAACCAACAGGAGGCACTCTCTATAATGTTTCTGAGTTTTTAGAGATAAGCGGTGCATCTTTAGTTCTTTTATCTCTTTTTATTATTGCAGCCTTTGGTGGAATTTATGCAGTTCCCCTATTTGCAATGGTGCAACATTTAAGTGAACCAAAAGAACTCTCTCGCACAATAGCTGGCAATAATATTATCAATGCCGTCTTCATGGTCGCTGCCTCACTACTTGCAGTACTAATGATTAGTAATGGATATGGCGTACTTGCCATCTTCACCACTACGGCCATTATGAATGCATTTGTCGCTCTGTACATCTGTAAATTACTCCCGCAAGAACTCGTAAAATCCCTCGGTCGTTTCATCTTCCGCACACTTTATCGCGTCGAAGTAAAAGGTATGGAGAATTATGAAAAGGTCGGTGACAAAGCTGTCATCATCGCCAACCATACTTCATTTCTAGATGCTCCAATTTTGGGCTGCTATTTACCAGATACACCTGTCTTTGGCATCAACTCTCACATTGCAGAAAAGTGGTGGGTAAAACCAGCCTTTGCATTATTTGACCTCTTCCCACTTGACCCAACCAGCCCAATGGCTCTGAAAGGGTTGATCAAGGAAGTAGCTTGCGGTAAAAAATGCGTCATCTTCCCAGAAGGGCGTATAACTCTCACTGGGGCACTAATGAAAGTATATGAGGGCCCAGGCATGATTGCGGCAAATGCCGGTGCCGAGATACTTCCTATTAGAATAGATGGCGCTCAATATAGCATGTTCTCAAGACTAAAAGGAAAAATGCGTTTAAGCCTATTTCCGAAAATCACCATAACAATTCTGCCACCACAAAAAATAGAGGCACCAGAAAACCTAACCGGTCGCCAAAAACGAGCTAAGATCGGGCGTGACCTGCACGACGTTATGACAAACATGGTGTTTGAAACAAGCAATACAGATAGAACACTTTTTCAAGGCTTGCTTGATGCTGCTAAAATTCACGGCAAATCCTTGCCGATCCTGGAAGATGTCGAACGCAACCCAATGAGCTATAAACGTCTCATTTTAGGAAGCCTTATCTTAGGCAAAAAATTTGAAGAATTTTCAAAACCAGGAGAAGCTATCGGTGTGCTTCTGCCAAATACAAATGGTACAGTTGCCACTTTCATGGGGCTGCAATCAATTGGCCGTGTCCCAGCGATGCTGAACTTCTCAAGCGGTCCTGCCAGCATGGTAGCAGCAACACAAACCGCAGCTATTAAAACCATCATCACATCGAGACGTTTCATAGAGCTTGGACGGTTAGAACAAGTTGAAATGAAACTCAATAAGATAGCAAAAGTCATTTACCTCGAAGACATCAAAGATGATGTCTCGAAAACAGACAAACTTCTTGGTCTCTTTAAAACAAAAATGATTTCACTAATCTACAAGCCAATAAAATACAACAGCACACCAGATGATACAGCCACCATCCTGTTCACCTCTGGCTCTGAAGGCACACCAAAAGGAGTGGCACTTAGTCACAGAAATTTACTTTCAAATGTGCACCAGATTAGTGCAAAGGTGGACTTTAGCCCTTCAGACACCGTGTTCAATGCACTGCCAATCTTTCACGCCTTTGGTCTTTCCGACGGCACCCTGCTTCCCCTTTTATCAGGTGTGAAAACATTCCTATACCCTTCCCCCCTTCATTACCGGATCGTACCTGAAATGGTCTATGATACAAACGCGACTATAATGTTCGGCACGGACACTTTCCTGAAAGGCTACGCCAATAAGGCACATCCTTACGATTTCTATTCCATAAGATATGTATTTGCTGGTGCTGAAAAACTCTCTACCGAGACAAGAACCCTCTGGTCAGATAAATTTGGTATACGAATTTTTGAGGGTTATGGCGCTACTGAGACATCACCCGCTCTCTCTTTCAACACAGCAATGGAATTCAAACCAGGAACTGTGGGTCGTTTTTTACCTGGCATAAACTATCGGTTAGAAGACATTCCAGGCATTGAAGATGGCGGCCGCCTACTCGTCTCAGGCCCCAACATTATGAAAGGTTATATGTTCCACGATACACCTGGCATCATCCAGCCTCCTGAAGAAGGTTGGTATGACACAGGTGACATTGTAGACTTAGATGAAGAAGGGTACATCACCATTAAAGGCCGCGCCAAACGCTTTGCAAAAATTGCTGGTGAAATGGTCTCCCTCACAATGGTGGAACAATTCCTTTCAAAACATTGGCCTGAAAACATGCACGGTGTTGTAACCCTTCCTTGCCCCAAAAAAGGAGAGCAAATCATTCTCCTAACTGACAAAAAAAGTTTGGAACGTAGCGAGCTTATATCAAAAGCAAAAGAAGATGGCTTAACAGAACTCGCCATTCCAAAAACCATCCATACTAATGAAACAATCCCTATTCTTGGAACGGGTAAACTAGATCATGTCTCGTTAAAAGCTCTAGCTGAGACAAAGCAACTATAGAACCATCAAGAAACCAAAAAGCCCTAGACCTTTAAAATTAAGATCTAGGGCTTTTATTTTGTGTTTTATTCCGTCAATTTATTCAGGCAATTTTTTAAAAACCAATCATTTTCAGTCTGTGATATTTCTCACATACGCTCCCACTTCAATTCGTTAATTTCTAATCATCAAGACGAAATAAATCGTCTGAACATGAAACTAAAATTAATTGAGTAAATTAAATTGGAGAGAAAAAATGAACACTTTAAAGAAAACAGTCGTAACAGCGTGTGCAATAGCAACAATTAGCTTTGCTGCACTTGGCGCAACAGCAACAGGCGCAAGTGCCGGTTGGAAAAAGCACCGTCATCACCACCACTTCCATGGACGCTTTCTTAAGCACCACTACTATGGACATAATTACGGTTACTACTGCAAACCAAAATTTCGCAAACGCTGGGTATGGAGCCCACGTAGAGGCCGTAAGGTAAGACGCCTGGTAAAAGTTGGTCAATGGTGCAACGGCAGATATTACAACTACCACTAAGCCGAAAAACAAATTTGAAAAGACAAACCGATCTCAAAATAGAGGTCGGTTTGCTTATATTAAGATGCCATTTCACACATTCACATTTAACATTGTGACTTTTCACACAGCTCAAGCCTCATAAAAAAGATAAATTAAAACAAAGAGAAGAGGAAAATTAAATAAAAGGAATGAGCAATGCAGCCAATTGCAAAAAAGAAGATCCAGTTTCTAATGAAGATAAGCCTAACGCTTTTGATAGTCATCGTTTGGTATTCATAAAATGCGCACTGCAAACTAATTAATCTAATCAGTCTCTGTAAACCTTGGAGGCAAAACAAGTGGAGTTTTGGATGACCATACTTTTTAAACTAAGCATTGCCCTGATATTTATCTTTTTATATCTCCCATCTGATCCACCTAAAAAGGATCAGTGAAAGATCCAAAAATTATCTATATCTGACGGAGTAAATAACCAGCATTAATTACACCCACTCCGCGTAATTCAGTGACATCCAAATTGGTGAATTGAAAAGTGTCCTGGACAGCAGCAACATACGCTTCACTACAATGAATTCGAGAAGGTAAACTTTGTGCTTCTAACCGGGCAGCACAATTAACAGAACTTCCCCAAACATCATAGGTCATCCGCTGATCACCAATGATCCCAGCTGTCACAGGCCCTCGATGAATACCAATCCGAAGTGAGAGTGTCTCAATCCCTAAAAAAGAGCGATTATTCATTTGTTCAATCATATCAAGTGCTAGAAAACCCATCGCTCGAGCACCGCCAGCATCATGCAAACCACCAACTGCTAAATAACCATCACCGATAGTTTTAATCTTATCAACTGAGTAATTTTCACATAAACCATCAAATGTCGTAAATAAATCATCCAAATAAGCCACAACATCTTCCGGTGGAACATTATGAGAGGCCCGGGTAAAGCCAACCAAATCAGCAAATAGAATGGTTGCATCCTCAACCCTGTCAGCAATGCGTTCTTTAGGAGCAGCTTTTAATCGCTCAGCTATTGGAACTGGCAAAATAGTATACAGTAATTTTTCAGATCGTTGATATTCTGAAGCCAAAGCTTGCTCAGCTTTATATAGCGAGCTGAGGGCATAAAATATCAAGAGACAATTGATTAAAATCGCATTCACATATCCCTGTATCGCAAGGTCACGCCGAAATGCCTGATCAGCGACCATCAAAAACCCTTCTTCGCTCGCGTAAAAATAAACCCCAAGCAACGCCATTAGGCCCGCACCAAGAAGAGGTAAATAGATATGGGTGTTTTGCACCCCAACCATGAAAATAAAAGCACCAACTAATGTGAAATAAATCTGCAAATCACTATTCAGCCCAAAGGCCATCACAACAAATGAATTACCAAAGAAAATAAAACAAGCAAGCAATACAGCCGCAAGATATTCCCCATATCTATGCATGAACACAAGCGAGAGAGAACATATGATCATGCCCAAATTATAAATGTTGACCGGTAATAAAGCCCAAAAGTTATGCAACCCATTCATAATCAAATGATGAAACGCATTAAAGGCTGTTACATAGAGCACCATATTGGTAAAGCGATGCCGACGACGAACTGCTTCATCAGAGCTGACAATACCAACATTTAGAATCTTATGACCGAGATCATTTAGATAAGCTTTCACTTTATTCATAACCTAATTCAAAGCCGCAGCGATGCGCCCCTCCAGCTCTGCTACATCCAATAGGACCAAACCACCACGGGTTTTTTCTAAAATTCCAGCTTTCATGAGAGCAGACAACTCCCGGCTAACAACCTCCCGGCGACAGCCAATTCGTCCCGCTAAATGATGATGAAATGGAGGAGGAGAAATTATTCTTTGTTCTTTATTCGAGCGCCGTGGAACAGATAAGCGAAGCAATTCTGCATAAAGTCTCTCATTAGTTTTTAATACACTCATTTCGGAAAACCGTAGATCAAGTGAGCGAATACGAGACACCAAAACCTTTAAAATCTCTGAGGCAATTTCTGGCACACCAGTGGCTAATTCTAAAAAATGAGACGAAGAAAGACGGGCAATCTCAGTGCGCTGCAACGCCGTAACATTTGCAGACCGCCCTTTACCATCAATAGCAGAAAGCTCCCCAAAAAAGTCCCCCTCAGAAAGATCCGCCAATATCACTTCCCTCCCAAGTACAGAGCGATACAAAACTCTCACTTTTCCAGAAAGTATAAACAGCACATCAGATGATTGGTCTTCAAAATCAAGAATCAATTCGTTCTCATTATAAGTTCTTGTGATAATTTTTTTCTCTAAACTCTCAAACTGCCTCTGAGACAATGAAGAGAACAAAGAAATCTTGTCCAAAGCACTCATACCTGTAAATAAACTTTCACTTATAAGTTAACTAGGGCTTAGACCCTAACCGCACCAAATCATAGCCAAATTTCACGACACTACAAGGCTCATAAAAATCATCAATGCTAAAAAATTAATGACATATTTACTTAAAATTTTAAAATAATTAGAATTAAATAAAAAAATATTTTTACTAAATAAATAAACAAATAAAGCTAAACATTTAGTAAGTATTTACTACAGTTTTACTACGCATATTCGTCTTTTTTTATTTTATTCCTGCTAATCTAAAAGCATCAAGAAATATTCACAACTAGTAATACGTGGATGCTAGAGCTTGTCACTTAAAAATGGATACCGGTTTTAAGAAGAATGACAAGCTTAAACAAAGAAAGAGAGCATGTCCTTGAATTCGATACAAAGTGACATCCTCTAATGGAATAGAACAATGATTGAGCAAGCATTACAAACAGTCAAACAAACAGGGATACCAGTTTCCAAAACTGCCCCTGACAGAAAAGACAGTATGAGCGCTTATGAAAAGGTGAAATCTAAGCGACCTCAATCTCAATCAACTGAAACCGAACAAGGCCCAAAATTCACAATAGATCGCCAATTCTCTAGCAGTTCTAAAGTTTTGGCAAAAAGCCTCGGCCGGTTCAGTAAAGTTTTAAACTACCTAGAAACAACTGTTCCTTCAAAACCAGCTGAAGAAACAACCATGTTCGCCGGCTTAAAAATTAATAAGAAAACCATAAACCCCACAAATAATGAGCCAGCAACTAAAAGCCAGCCACCAGATAGCTTTCAAGATAAAACAGGCGACATAAAAACTTATGGTGAGCAACTTGAACTGGATCTGTTTCCTGAAGAAAAGAAATTAGAAAGTACAGAAAACAATAAACCACCCGTGGAGATCAAAAAGTTTGATCAACCACCCCAAAAATCACTGGATATAGAACAAGTCCCAACCATAAACATAGGACATAACCCAAGCGATTTTAAAATACATAACATCATCACAGATGAAATAATAAAGGCCATCTCACAAGGTGAACCGTCTATAAAAATAAAAGACGTTAGTGAACATCTTGCTAGTAAATTAGCAAATGAAGTAAGAAAACAATTAGCAAACTTACCTCATGCCATAGCCACAAATGAAGATACAGCCCCTGTATCAGTTTTTGACAAGGAGATATGATAAGAAGAACTACTAAGCAAATGCTTAAGGTTCCATTGCTTTCCACCTGATCTCGTCATGAATCAAAAAAGCAAAAATAATGATCACCTAAATAAACTCATGGCGAGGATTTTTTTAATTAGTCCTGAACAAAAAATTATAAAATAAAATCAAAGGCGCATCTTTCTAAAAAATGCACCTTTGTTTTATATTCAAACCAGTTTCCAAATCACACGTTCAAACTTCAATTGATAATCAATTCAGATGAGATGATGTTGAAAATGCATCATAAGGTCTAATTGATTTTTACGGCATCTGTGATAAGAAAGACTTATGCAAGCAATCTCAACAAAGCAACTTCGCTATTTCCATGCGCTCTCACGCCTGAAGCATTTTGGCAAGGCAGCAGATTATTGTTCAGTTACTCAGCCAGCTCTTAGCATGCAGATAAAAGACCTGGAACATATCCTAGGCCTAAGTTTAGTAGTCCGTGGCAAATCAAAAATCACACTCACACCAGATGGTGATGAAATTGCTTTAAGAGCTGAAAAAATCCTAGCCGATATCCAAGATATCGGAGATTATGCAAAAACCAGAGGCGGTGTATTAGCTGGCACATTCAGGTTAGGTGTCATACCAACCATTGCGCCCTATATATTACCTAAAATACTACCTGCTCTAAATACAGAGTTTCCAGATCTAGATCTAAAATTAAAAGAAACAACAACCCCTCATTTATCCGATGCTTTATTACAAGGACAATTAGATGCGATCCTGGTTGCACTTCCCATCCACCATGCAGAGTTCATGACAAAAGAATTATTTTCAGACCCCTTCTTTTTGGTCATAAATAGCAATAGTTCAAGCCAAACAACAAACCCAAACAAACTCTTAGAGGAAAACACCCTGCTTCTTTTGGAAGAAGGTCACTGTTTGAGAGATCAAGCCATTTCTCTTTGCGAAAATGTAAGTCAAAAAAGCCTCTCTCAATTCGGTGCCACAAGCCTAAAAACTCTGATTGAATTAGTCGCAAACAATCAAGGCATAACACTGGTACCAAAACTAGCAGCTAAAGTTGAAATCGCTCAAGATAGTCCATTGCGCCTCATTCCCTTTGCCCCACCAGAACCAGTTCGCACTATCGGTCTAGTCTGGCGCAAATCATCCCCGCGCATAAAAGATTTCAGTGCCCTGGCAAAAACGATCACAGATGCAATCAAATAAAAACAAAATATCGCCTCAATAGCACTCTTTCCTTGCATAAAAGCCAACCTTTGATTAGCTACTCTTAAGGATTAATTTTCTAGAGCGAACCACCTATATGTGCACACTAGTTTTCCAATTGTGCGGATACAGCGACGGTTGCATGTGGGCAACCGAAGGAGCACTAAAAAAGACATCTGAAAGAGCCCTAAAACGCGACGGTTGCTTGTGGGCAACCTGAAGGAGCACTAAAAAGAGGAAGCCAATGCGTCTCTATAAAGCCTTTGCAACTGTCGGCGGTATGACATTAATCAGCCGCGCCCTCGGATTCATTAGAGATATTCTTGTGGCCTTCGTATTGGGCACTGGCCCTATAGCCGATGCCTTTTTTGTCGCCTTTCGATTTCCAAACCTGTTCAGAAGGTTATTCGGAGAAGGCGCTTTTAATGCAGCCTTTATTCCTCTTTTTGCAAAAGAATTAGAAGGTGATGGAAAAGAAAGCGCTAAAAACTTCGCCAATCAAGTCGCAAGCGTTTTAATCACGGCCCTGCTCATCACAACCGCCCTCGCCGAACTAACCATGCCATGGCTTATTTATTTCATCGCGCCCGGTTTTAGTGAAAACCCAGAAAAATTAGATCTCGCAATTTTTCTAACGCGGATCACATTTCCCTATCTTGCGTGTATGTCACTCGTCGCCCTTTTATCCGGCATGCTCAACGCATTAGATAAATTTGCCGCAGCTGCCGCCGTCCCTATCTTGCTAAACATCATACTCATAGCCGCCATGAGCATCGCAGCTGCTCTAGAGTTAAACCAAACCGCAACCGCTGGCATCATCTTAAGTTGGGGCGTCGCGATAGCCGGCTTCGCTCAGTTGTTTTTACTTCTTTTTTGCGTCACCAGAGAAGACTTCGCGCTGAAATTAAAACGCCCGCGCCTCACACCAAAAGTGAAGAAATTTCTTTGGCTCAGCATCCCTGGTATCCTTGCAGGCGGCATCACTCAAATCAATATCATGATCGGCACCATCATCGCATCCATGCAAGAAAGTGCTGTATCTTTCCTTTATTATGCAGACAGGCTCTATCAATTGCCACTAGGAATAGTCGGCATCGCAATCGGTGTAGTTCTACTGCCTGAACTATCAAGAAAATTACGCGCCAATGAAATGGAAGCCGTTCACGACGCTCAAAATAGATCCCTCGAATTCTCAGCACTACTAACAATGCCAGCGGCCGTTGCCCTCTTCACAATTCCAGAACCAATTATAAAAGTTCTTTTCGAGCGCGGCGCATTTGACGCAAGCGCAACAACAGCAACAGCCGCAGCACTTGGAGCCTTTGCAATTGGCCTTCCAAGCTTTGTGCTTATCAAAGTATTCTCACCCGGCTTTTTCGCCAGAGAAGATACCAAAACCCCAATGATTTTCGCCTTAATTTCAATGATCATCAATGTCGCTCTAAGCATCCTCTTGTTCGCACAGTACAAACACGTCGGCATCGCCATCGCAACATCAGTTGCCGGATGGGCCAATGCACTTTTATTAGGAACACTTCTATATAAAAGAGGGCATTTCATAACCGATCGAAATCTAATCACAAAGCTACCCCGTATCATTTTATCAAGCATTATAATGGGGCTAGTGCTTTATTATGCAGCTCAATATGCTAGTCCTTATCTCAGCCTAGATAACGGCATATGGATCAGATTTCTCACTCTTTTTGCTTTAGTCTCTTGCGGAGTGCTGGCCTATGGTTTATCAGCAGAAATAACAGGAGCGACAAGCTTAAAATCTTTAAAAAGAGGTTTGCGGCCAAACCGCTAATTAAACACCAAAATCTAATTCTCTAACGGGGCTCAAATAAATGACACATCAAGAGCGTGTATTCTCAGGCGTACAGCCAACAGGCAACCTTCACTTAGGTAATTACCTTGGCGCCATTACTAAATTTGTCGCCTTGCAAGAAAGCCACGAATGCCTCTATTGCGTCGTAGACCTGCACGCCATCACAGTATGGCAAGACCCAAAAGAATTAGCCGGCAACATCAGAGAAGTCACAGCAGCCTTTATCGCCTCTGGTATTGACCCCAAAAAACAAATCATTTTCAACCAGTCTCAAGTCTCTGGCCACGCTGAATTAGCCTGGGTGCTAAATTGTGTTGCCCGCATGGGCTGGTTAAACCGCATGACTCAATTTAAAGAAAAAGCTGGCAAACATAAAGAAAACGCCTCAGTTGGTCTGTTCACCTATCCAAACCTAATGGCCGCTGACATTCTTCTTTATCACGCAACCCATGTACCCGTCGGCGAAGATCAAAAACAACACCTCGAGCTTGCCCGCGACATTGCACAAAAATTCAATGTTGATTTTGCAGATACAATTAAAGAAGCCGGCTATGAAGAGGGCATCTTCTTCCCACAGCCTGAACCGCTCATTCAAGGACCAGCCACCAGAGTGATGTCTCTGCGAGATGGTTCTAAAAAAATGAGCAAATCAGACCCGTCAGAGATGTCACGCATCACCATGACAGATGACGCAGACACCATCGCCAAAAAAATCCGCAAAGCCAAAACAGACCCAGACGCCCTGCCATCAGAAACAGACGGCCTGAAAGATCGCCCGGAAGCAAACAATCTCGTTGGCATCTATGCAGCCCTAAAAGGCGTGAGTAAAGAAGACGTTCTAAAAGACCACGGCGGCGCTCAGTTCTCAACCTTCAAACCAGCCTTGGCAGAACTCGCCGTTGAAAAAGTCAGCCCCATCGCAGATGAAATGCAAAAGCTACTAAATGACCCAGCAGAGCTAGACGCCATCCTAAAAGACGGCGCTAATCGAGCCCACACCATCGCCGATCCAATCATGAAAAAGACAAAAGAAATCGTTGGGTTTATAGGGTAAAACGAGAACTGTCAGCTTTTGTATCATTAAGAGAAGTTAGTCAATTTGTATTGGATGATAACTATGAGCTCATTACAAACAGGTCACATGCATATTTGCTTATAATTTTATTTTAACCATATTACTAAGTTAAAGGACCACATTAATTTTCAATAAAAGAACTTTTGATAAAGATCTATTATTTGAAAAGTAAATGGTATCGAATGTTAAATATTCTTATTAAGTCTTTCTGGGTGCTCCTAATATTATCTACAATACTTGCGATTGCAATGACAATACCGGATATAGCAGTTTATTTGCGGATCATGCAATTGGCTGGAGGGGGCTATTATGGCTATCCTGGTACCTTGACTATTTCAGCATCGACGATTTCATTTCTATTTACAAACCTTTGGTGGATTCTGCTTCTTTTCGTTCCAATTGTTTGGTACCGAAACAACCATCTTTTGAGAGGGATTTCCATATCAATAGCGGCTTTCGCCATATTGTTTTTTATCCCCCCATTGATTATCAAATTCCAAACCAACGTCATGCTAGCGAATGCTCAGATTAAAACCTCAAAGACGGCTTCTAATCTATCTGTGAATTCGATCACGATTCCTTCGCAAGGATGCGATGACCTGTGTGAGCGTCTATTGAATGGAAATACAGTTACCACTGTGCGAACCTCTAAATCTAAAAATAGAAAAATGCGCCATCTGTTATATAAACGCGTCGCCATTCAAGAGTGTAAAACGCTAGATCCTCTCTTTGATAATAAAAACCTTTGCATCGTGGCCTATCCACATGATGGTCAAAAAAGCGATTTGTTAATTGAAAGAAAGTTTGATGGAAGTGGAGCGATAAAACGAAAAATAATTGGCTTTACACCGCAAATTTTCATGAAAAAATCGATTGCGATAAAAGAACAAAAGCAACAAAATATCGTCGCAACAGGTGCAATGGTGCGTTGGATAGAACCAACAGGCTATATTCCTCTAATTGCAAATACGGGTTTTGATGGAAATGGCATCCATGGCGGGGGATTAGTTCCTCCTCAAAGAAAACAAAAAAGTAGCCCAATAGAAGCTGTAACTTTACTGAAAGAGATAGGCATCGATCTGGCCCCTTCAAGAGTAAGCCGAGCTAAGAACACCAAGAAATACAGAACCCGTCAAAAGGTCATACGAGCTTATGCGCCCTACGATTCTGCTTTGGCTAACTCAATTCATAAATTAAATGATTTAGAGGATGAAATCGTTTATTGGGAAGGATATTGGCGAATATCTAAATGATTGACTTGTATAAAAACATTTTTCAAAAGGCTTATAGAAAATGTTCAAGACAGCACCTAAAACAAGAACATTTCTGATTTTAATAATCGGCTTGTTATTCACTGTGTTTTCCCAGCTTTTTATGATCTTGTATTATAGACAATCAACTTCTAGAAACGAAAATGCTCCAACATTTAGCGACGTAAAATCTGATTTAAAAACAAAAAGGAAAGACCATACCAAATACGAATTTTACGCCAGTAAATTAAAAGCAATTCAAGCTCTTAAAAAAATATCATTCAAATTAGAAGAATCATCGCAACGCAAAAATCTCCCTAAAAATTTCCCCTCTTTAAATCAAAAATTTCTAAAAAATACGAAACAGAATTGTCTTGTCCGTCTGAAAATTTATAACAAGGAGGCAAGCAAACTAGGTAAGGAAAAATTCGAAGAATGGAACCTGCCATATGAACTTAATCCAGAAATGTGTAATCCATAAAGGTAAGCGAGCTAAATGATCCATCACAACACTGATACTCAAATCGCCTCTACGCCCACAAATCATTCAAAACAAACTTAAAAATAAACAAAAAAGCCCTCTGAACCAATTATGGAACAGAAGGCTCTTTTCATGTAAAAAAACAAGGTAGTCAAAGGCAGACGGATAAAAATCACATAGGGTCTAGGCCCCTAGCTGCTAGGTCCATTATTGAGGTCTGTTTCATCAACAAGCAATGAAGCCGCTTTGCGCAGTTCAGCGATTTTTTCTAAAGCTAAATCATCAGCTTTAAACTCGCCCCAACTTTTCACAAGGTCAGACCAAGCCACACCTTCTTTAACCGGATATTCAAGGTTCACTTCAGAATAAATCTGTTGAGCTTTTTCAGATGACAAAAATTCCATCAATTTAACAGCTGCACTTTTGTTAGGTGAGTGTTTGGCCAAAACCATACCAGACAAGTTCACATGAGCGCCTCGTGTCTTAGTGTTCGGGAATAGTAATTTAACAGAAGCGGCCCATTTTTTCTGTTCAGGCTTTTTCTCATTGGTTTGCATTTTGCCCATATAGTATGTGTTACCAATCGCCAAATCACATTGACCAGCAAAAACAGCTTTAATTTGAGCACGGTCATTGCCAGAAGGTTTGCGTGCTAAATTCGCTTTTAAGCCCTTAAGCCATGTTTTGGTTTTTTCAGCACCGTTATGTGCAATCATAGACGCAATCATCGCAACATTATAAACATGTTGCCCAGAGCGCATGCAGATTTTACCGCGCCATTTAGGATCAGCCAATTCTTCGTAAGTAATCGCATCCTGGCCAACACGGCCCTTAGAAGCGTAAACAACCCGGGAGCGAACAGTTAGACCAAACCAGTCACCTTTTGCACTTCTATATTTAGCTGGAACATTGCCTTCAATAACTGAAGATTTAACCGGTTGAGAAATCCCTTTTTCAACCGCAGCTGACAATCGACCAATATCAACGGTTAGCAAAACATCAGCTGGGCTCAACTTGCCTTCAGCAGCAATGCGTTCAATCAAACCTTTTTTTGCGAAAATAACTTTGGTTTGAATACCAGTTTGTTTGGTGAATTCTTCTAATAGCGGTTTAACCAAATAAGGTTGACGATACGAATAAATATTCACAACACCTGTATCAGCTGCATGAGCCTCAGAACTTATAAAATTTGAGTTTGTGAGAGAAGAAAGAGAAACAATACCAAAAGTGGCAAGAGCAATAGAATACGAACAAGCTTGAAGCTTACGCTTGATCAGCGCAGCAGGAAATAAAAACATATTTTCCTCCAATAGATGAGGGTCAAGGCCCCAAAATTGAATTAATCTTCAAGAATTTCATCCAAAACCATTTAAAATACGCACTTAATCTTGAAAGTGAGCCTAAATAATCAAAATAAAATCCTCATCTGACATTAAGCTAGCCTTAACCTGAAGGCCCTGTCAATTGGTTATATTGAACGATAAAGAAAACCTATTTGCCAGATTAATGAAACCTTCAAAATCTGAACTATGAGCCTAAACTTACCAGTTTACGGCGTGAAGAAACTTTGCTAACAAGAATGACGCATAAAGCTTTGAATAGGGAATCTGGTGCAAATCCTTCAAAATTTAATCCCAGAACTGCCCCCGCAACTGTTATAGGCGAGCCAACTGATCATTAACCACTGAAGAAGTCTTACAATTATTATCTATTGTTAAACGCTTTTTTGGGAAGGTCATCAGTCCAGCTAAGACCCTTAAGTCAGGAAACCTAACAAAGCTAAATGGGCAAACTTAAATTTTATGATCTAAAATTTACAATAGATCATATAACCCAACACCGTCGGGTGGACGGAAAGGAATTAAAAGTGAATAATCAATCTAAAGCCAAAGCTCTTGCACTTAGAAACAATGTCCTTACAAATGAAGTTTCACTCAAAGAAACAATGACCATTCTAGGCGCAGCCTTTTTCGGCGTATTTTTAATTCTGGCAACCAATTTCTCCTATCAAAACATAGCTCACAACGCCGGCCACGATACACGCCACTCAATCGGCTTCCCTTGTCACTAACTTATATAAAATGATGAAATATAAGATCACCTACCCAATTAACTAGATCAATGAAGCATCCTTAAGCTTCAAAACAAAAAGCCTCTCCTTACGAAGAAGGAGTTCAGCCCTTTTCGGGCTGAAGGACATGACGCCTATGGCGTCCGGCACCTAGTGCCGCCCCTCAGAGGCCCAAGCGCCTTAAGCGCTTGGATTAGCCGTGAGAGAGAAAAGCGCGGTTGCTAGTGGGCAACCTAAAGCGCAACTAAAAAAGGACACCCCAATGTTTCAACGAATTTTTCTAAGCGCCATTTTAGCTGGGCTCTTAAGCGGCCTCATAGTCACGGCGCTTCATCACGTCACCACAACACCTCTCATTATCGAAGCCGAGAAATATGAAAGTGGCACTCCAAAAGCTGAACAAAAAACATCGTTCTCTCAATCCAATTCGCACCCCTATTTAATTTTGGCGCATGGAAATGCCCACAAAGAAGGTGAAAGCTCATCTGAATGGAGCCCAGCTGATGGGATTGAGCGAACAGTTTACACAGGCTTAACAACAATCCTAACAGCCATAGGCTTTGCCTTGTTGCTAACCTCAGCGTACGCCCTTTCTAATCAATCGGTTGATGGTCGCACTGGCGTCATGTGGGGCATGGCCGGTTTTGCCGCCATAGCACTCGCACCATCACTTGGTCTTCCACCAGAGCTTCCAGGCAGTGCTGCAGCTGATCTGGTCTCAAGACAAATCTGGTGGCTCATCACCGCGGTTGCTACATCCATAGCCATAGCGTTATTGGTCTTTGCAAATAATTGGGTTCTGCGCGCCATAGGCGTTATACTAATTATGGCCCCACATGCCATTGGTGCCCCTCATCCTGAAGGGTATGCAAGCTCAGTTCCTGCAGAAATTCAAGGCCACTTTGTAACAGCAAGCCTAGCCTGCAATTTTATTCTCTGGTCTCTACTAGGTTGGTTCAGTGGCACTTTTTATAAAAAATTCAGCGCATAAATTAATAAAAGCCGCAGATTAGTTTTTTGCGGCTTTTTATTCTTTTTATATAAGGCCAGGTAACAGAGAGGCGAAAACACCAAGCATCAGCATCTCACACACCTGCTCACCCGCACCATAAACATCCCCCGTTAAACCACCATAACGGCGCTGAGCAATTAAAGAGATCAACAACAGTCCAGTACCACTGATTAAAAAAGCCACCAGCGCAACAAACCAGGGAAGCAGTGCAAAAAAAACAACCCCACTAAAAGCCAGAGCAAACAAAACAGCAAACCATGAAGTCTTACCGCTAGAAACAGCCAACCCATCAGATCGAGCAAGCGGTAATAGTAACATCAGCGCCATCAAACCTCGTGCCCCTACATGAGTTAGTAACAAACTGAGCCCAACCAAATATACAGACCCTAACTCAAAAAGCGCGCCCCCGCGCCAAGCAAAACTCACCAAAAGCGCAAGAGCACCAAAGCTCCCAACCTGGCTGTCTCTCATCACTTCAAGAGCCCGTTGTCTGTCATAAACGCCAAGACCATCAAAAAAATCAGCAAAGCCATCTTCATGAAGGGCTCCGGTAACACAAATCCCTAAGACAAGAACAGCAATACATTGCAAATGAAACGGGACACCCAAACCATCCAACAACAGAACAAAGCCCCAAAGGACACTACCGATAAATGCACCTATAATTGGAAAACACCAGACGGTTGAAGCAAGAGACATTTTAGGGGAAGAAGAAAGTATAAAAGCAGGCAGGGGTATACGTGTTAAAAATTGAAAGCACAGAATTATTTGCTTTAAAATCAACAAGTAACAAATCCCTTACAATACAAACAAACAAACCGCTCCAATCAATCGCGATTGGAGATTGCAGCCTCATCAAACGTTGCCATATTTGCATGAGTAGCCACGGCACCTCTAACAAGCTCTACAGCAAGAGCAGCCCCTGTCCCCTCACCCAAACGCATATTCAAATTTAACAAAGGTTCCAACCATAAAAAATCAAGCAATCTTTGATGAGCTGGTTCTGCTGAACAATGAGCAGCCAAACAATGATCAAGAGCATCAACTTCAAATAAACTCAAAGGAGCAACAGCCGCAGTCACGACAAATCCATCTAATAAAACTGGTATACGTTTCAATCTGGCAGCAACCACAGCCCCAGCCAAAGCAGCTTGTTCTCGTCCACCAACCAACTGAATAATATCAATTGCTGATGATGAGCCCGTCTTTATTTTTTTATCTTTTTCTAGATTATGGAACGCTAAAGCCCGATCGATAACTTCACTTTTAAGGTCAACACCTTCAGAAGTGAGCCCGGTTCCAGGCCCCGCCCAATCAGCTCCACAACCACCACAAGTCGCTGCCGCTAAAGTTGAAGCTATAGTAGTATTCCCAATCCCCATTTCACCAAAATAAACTAAGTCAGAACCACAGTTCTCAACGCAAGACGCCCCAATATTTATAGCTTCCAAAGTTTCATCCAGCGTCATCGCCGGTGCAACAGTTATATTTTTAGTAGGTCTGTCCAAGTGAAGAGGAATAACGGAAAGTTCATGACCAAAAACAGTAGTCAGCGCATTAATCGCCGCACCACCATTATTAAAATTTTGTACCATCTGTTCGGTCACAGAAGCCGGAAAAGGTGAAATTCCTTCTTCAATAACCCCATGGTTCCCAGCAAATACAAAAGCAGAAATTTGATCTAATTTCGGACATTCTCGGCCTTGCCATCCGGCAAGCCATATAGCAATATCTTCCAGCCGACCAAGAGACCCATTTGGCTTTGTTAATTGGTTTTGCCGCGCCTGTGCTGTCTCTTGAAACTCAACCTCAGCAGTTGGCAAAGAATTTAAAGAGGAAAGAAAGCTATCGATAGTCTCAAACATAAAATAATAAATATCCAAAAAGAGTTGCCAACATGATTATCTAAAAAATCATAGAAAAACAAATATTTAATGAAAAAAACAAATCATTATAAAATGATCAAAAATTAACTTCGTGAGCCCTATGACTAAAATTTCACTGATATTTGGCGGAGCAAAAAGCGGCAAAAGTAATTATGCTGAAAATTTAGCCAGCCCCTATTCAAACAAAATCTATATCGCTACAGCTGAAGCAAGAGATGAAGAAATGCAAAAACGCATCAAATCTCATCAATCTCAGCGAGATAAGCACTGGCAAACAATAGAAGAACCCACAGACCTCATATCTCACTTAACTAAGTCACATCCTGAAAATACAGTCATTTTGATCGATTGCATGACCATTTGGTTATCAAACCTCATGGAACATAATCAAGACATCACGAATGCGACGGAGGCCTTGTTGAACATTTTACCAAAAAGTTCCGCTGATGTGATACTTGTCTCAAATGAGCTTGGCCTCTCAATCGTCCCGGAAAATGCCCTTGCTAGAGCCTTTAGGGATGAACAAGGTTTATTAAATCAAAAGCTTGCCAAATGTGCCACAAATGTAGTTTTTATAGCTGCAGGACTACCCCTTAATTTAAAATAGTCATCATTCTTGATGAATTCATGAGAAGAGATCTCTAAATGCCCCATAAAATTCCTGTCACAGTGATCACTGGCTTTCTAGGTGCCGGTAAAACCACACTCATTCGCAACCTGATTGAAAACGCAAACGGCAAACGCCTTGCCTTAATCATCAATGAATTTGGTGACGTGGGTGTCGACGGTGAAGTATTAAAATCTTGCGGTGATGAAAATTGTTCTGAAGACGACATTGTAGAACTGGCAAATGGCTGCATCTGTTGCACAGTAGCTGAAGATTTCATCCCAACAATGGAAAAACTATTGAGCCGCGATCAGCGACCGGATCACATCATCATTGAAACATCAGGCTTGGCTTTACCTCAACCATTAGTCCGCGCTTTTAATTGGCCAGAAATTAAAACCGAAGTAACCGTTGATGGTGTCGTGACAATAGTAGATGCCCCTGCCGTTTCTGAAGGACGCTTTGCCGCCAATGAAGATTATGTGCAAGCTCAACGTGAACAAGACGAAGCGCTAGATCATGAAACTCCACTTGGCGAACTTTTCGAAGATCAAGTCAATTGCGCTGATCTTATCGTTCTTTCAAAAACAGATCTAATCGATGATCAAGCCATAACCAATGTTAAGACACTAGTGTCTAAAGAAACAAGAGACGGCGTTCAAATGGTCAAATCACAAAAAGGCAAACTGCCAGTTGATGTTCTCTTAGGGCTAGATATGAAAGCTGAAGATGACAACCGCATGTCTCACCATGAGCGACATCACGCAGCAAAAGGTGACGATATTGACCACCACCACCATCACGACCATGATGACTTTGAAAGCTTCAGCATTGCCCTTGAGACGATTGATGACGTAGAAGGCTTCAAAGAAAAACTGATTGAGACCATCAAAGCCCACGACATCTTAAGACTAAAAGGCTTTGTCTCAGTAAAAGACAGAGACATGCGTCTCCAAATCCAAGCCGTAGGCCCAAGACTAGACGCCTACTACGACAAACCCTGGACCCCAGAAGAAACCCGCTTTTCAAATTTAGTAGTTATAGGCCAAGCCGGGATGGATAGAGACACAATTACAAACTCGATCAAATCAAAACAAAGCGAAGTTGCTTAAAATAATCTAGCTTACTCAATGCCAAAGTTTCAGATTTTGTGTTTGAGTAGGCAAGGCTAATTTTTTAGGCCCACAGATTAGAACAACAGAATATTTTTAGGACCGCGAAATAGTCAGACCTATTTAAGGGGCTACAAATTTTCTTTAACGCCCTCAAACGCACAATGTGGAAGTTTTGTTTTTATGCATTTATTGACAGCACAGGCCGGCGGCATCGACGACGGCAAAGACCCAGTTGACCTGGCCCAAACGCCGGGCGATATTGTCGTGCTCACCTCTGCTGATACAGAAATCGCCGGCCTTGCCAAAGCCTATTCACAAATTCAAAAAAACACTCCATCTACCAGTCATCACGTCCCGGTTGCAGGTGGGCAACTGCAGGGACAACAAAAAACTCTTAGGCTGGCTAACTTACTCAACCTCAATCACAACTACTCCATTGATCTATATATCGAACAAACTTTAAAACACGCCAAGCTGATCATTGTGCGCGTACTCGGCGGCCCCTCTTATTGGCAATATGGCCTCGATGAATTAACACGCCTCTGCCGTGGGAATAATATAAAACTCAGCGTGATGTCAGGCTCAGCTTACAAAGACGAAACATTAGACCCCTATTCTACAATCGATCAGGAAACCACAGATCAACTCTGGTCATACCTCATCGAAGGTGGGCCCGAAAATTACAGCAACTTTTTAAGCCATTGCGTCCATATAATTGAGCCGGAAAAAACAGTAAAACCTATCTCCGCAAGGCCATTGCCCAAAGCAGGCATCTACTGGCCAGATCAAACTATTAAAACGGTTGAAGAGTTAAAAAAAGTTTGGGAAACTAAAAATAGCGCGGTTGCCGCGACGGTTGCTGGTGGGCAACTGAAGGAGCACTTAGAGAAAGAGCAATCTGAAGCGCCACAAATATGTGCAATTACCTTTTACCGTGCACTCCTTCAATCTGGTGATCTCGAACCCATTGATCAGCTCATCAAAGATCTTATTAAACAAGGCCTCAATCCCCTACCCATCTACGCAAGTAGTTTAAAAGACCAAGTCGCAAAAGATATCATCAATCAAATTTTTGAAGAAACAAAACCAGCAACCATAATCAATACCACAAGTTTCGCCATTTCAAAACCAGGACAAACTTGGCAGGGCACCATTCTTGATAGATCAGAGAGCCCTGTTTTTCAGGCTATTCTTTCCGGATCAAACAAAGACACATGGCAAGACAATCCAAGAGGACTGATCTCAAGAGACATTGCAATGAATGTCACCTTACCTGAACTTGATGGCCGCATAACAACAAGAGCCATCTCATTCAAATCTGACTTCGGGCACGACGAAAATGTAGAAACATCGCTCGTTGGTCATAAAGCTGAACCTGACAGAACCGAATTCGTCGCGCAATTAGCCGCAAGCTGGGCGAAACTTCAAAACACTGGGATAGAGAACCGCAAAGTCGCCCTCATTCTATCTAACTACCCATCAAACGATGGCCGCATTGCCAACGGTGTCGGGTTAGACACACCAGCTGGCACAATCAAACTGCTAGAAGCAATGAAACATGCCGGTTATGAGCTCAACAAAATTCCAGTAAATGGCGATGAGCTCATCAAAAAATTACAACATGCCACAGCTGACAAAAATAAATGGCATCAGTACACATTAAATGAGTATCAAAAAGCCTGGGACAAACTAGATGAAACATTCAAAGATGAGATAATAGAGCGATGGGGCGAGCCAGAAAAAGACCCGTCATTTAATTTAGAAAATAAGTGCTTCCTAATCCGCACCATTTCACTCGGGGCTATCGTCGTTGGTGTGCAACCCGGACGTGGCAGTGGGCTCGACGTCAAACTCTCCCATCATGATGCAACCATTCCGCCAACTCATGAATATCTCGCCTTTTATCTTTGGCTAAAAGAAGAGTTTAATATGGATGCCATCATCCATATGGGCAAACATGGCAATTTAGAATGGCTCCCCGGCAAAGCACTTGCTTTGAGCAAGAGCTGCACCCCAGAAGCAATCTTAGGGGCCACCCCTCATATTTATCCCTTTATTGTAAATGACCCTGGCGAAGGGGCGCAAGCCAAACGCAGAACCAGCGCCGTCATCATTGATCACCTAACGCCGCCGCTGACAAGAGCTGAAAGTTACGGCCCCTTAAAAGACTTAGAGTGCCTCGTCGATGAATATTACGAAGCAGCCGGTGTTGACCCAAGACGCACAAAAATTTTAGGCGAAGACATCATCAGTCTAGCCCAATCAATTGGTCTCTCGAAAGATTGCGATATTAAAGAGAGTGATTGTGATGACACCAAACTACAAAAACTAGATAATTTCCTTTGCGAATTGAAAGAACTTCAAATTCGTGATGGCCTACACATTTTTGGCGAATCCCCAAAGGGTGAGCAAAAAACAAATCTTCTATTGGCCTTAACAAGGTTGCCGCGTAGTGAAGTAAAAGAAAAAATTGAAGTTCGTAAAGAAATTGATGGCGAAAACATCACAACTAAACACTCCAAACATCAGTCACTCTTACGCGCCCTCGCCAACGATTTAGCTTTAGACTTTGATCCATTAATCACCGAGATGGCCATTCCTTGGCCAGGCCCAAAACCAACAATTTTAGCAAACTTACTAGAAGACAACTGGCGTACAAATGGCGACACTGTAGAGAGACTGGAAATCTTAGCCGAGCGTTTAGTGAATGGTTCAGTAACGACAGAAACAACATCGCCCCAATCAGATTTGCCAAAATCAACATGGAATGAAACCATACCTGTTCTAGAGTACATCCACACACACCTAAGCCCAATGCTAGAAACATGTGCGGTGAAAGAAATTGAAGGCGTACTAAGAGCACTAAATGGTAAGTTCGTCGAGCCAGGCCCATCAGGCGCCCCAACTCGTGGCCGCTTAGATGTGCTCCCAACGGGACGTAATTTCTACACCATAGACAATAGAACAATCCCAACAGAAACCGCCTGGCGGTTGGGTAAACAATCAGCCGAAACAGTCATTAAAGCTTTCACACAGAGCAATGGCGAATGGCCAAAACAAATCGCCCTCTCAGCCTGGGGCACTTCAAACATGCGCACTGGCGGCGATGACATCGCACAAGCCTTAGCCTTCATTGGAACAAGACCAACATGGGATAGCGCCTCACGCCGTGTCACAGGGTTTGAAATCATTCCGTTGTCTGAATTGAACCGACCAAGAGTTGATCTTTTATTGCGTATTTCAGGCTTTTTCCGCGATGCATTCCCAGCTCAAATTGATTTATTACAAAGTGCCATCAATGCCGTCGCTGATTTAGATGAAAATGAAAATGCAAACCCCTTGCGGGCAGCCTACTTAAAACAAAAAGAAAACCTTCAAAGTGAAGGGCTATCTAAATCAGACGCAGACAAAAAAGCAAAAGCCCGCATTTTCGGCTCAGCCCACATGAGCTATGGCGCCGGTTTAAAAGACATGGTTCATTCAGGCCAATGGACAACCAGAGAAGACCTGGCTGACCAATATATAAAAGCAAGTGCCTACACCTATGGTCAAGCAAAAGAAAATGAAACAGACGGGAAAGAAGCTCTTGAACATTTCAAAGCTCTTTTAAAATCAACTAATCTCGTTGTTCATAACCAGGACACAAGAGAATTTGATATTCTCGATAGTGAAGATTTTTATCAATTTGAGGGCGGTCTCTCAGCGTCAGTTGAAAGCGTAAGCGGTAAAGCTCCTGAAATTTATCATAACGATCATAGCAATCCAGAAAATCCAAAGGTTCAAACCTTAAGCGAAGAAATTGCAAAAATTGTACGCGGGCGCGCAGCAAATCCAAAATGGATCAAATCCATACAGCGTCACGGTGCCAAAGGAGCAAGCGAAATTCTAGCCACAGTTACAAACCTAAGCGCTTTTGCAAGCTTAACGAACGCTGTTGAAGAGCATCACTTTGAAAGCCTTTTTGAAGCTTATTTAGTTGATGAAGACGTGCGCAACTTTTTGCAAAATGTCAACAAACCCGCTATGGAAGAGATCGCAAAACAATTCCAGAACGCAATAGAACGCGGCCTATGGCAACCAAAACGAAATAGCGCTTATCATTATCTTAGAGAGTTCTCTCTAAACAAAGAATAATTTTAACAAAACAATACTAGCGCTTGTGGACTCTAAAATAAAAGAAATATAGATATACGAAGAAGGAACATTGTCTTTTTTGGGCAATGTGACATGGCGAAGCGCCTGTGCAGCCCGGGGCAAACCCCGCACCTCGTAGGCCCAAGCGCAACAAGCGCTTGGAATAGCCGTGAGAGAGAAAAAGGAAAATTCAAATGAGCAAACCAATTGATAGCGAACGCCACCATGACAAAATGGTGCAACGCAAAGAACTGCACGACAAAAAAATGGCTGAAAAAACAGCCGACAAAGGCTTGCTCATTGTCCATACAGGCACAGGCAAAGGTAAATCTTCCTCAGCCTTTGGTATGGTCATGCGCGGCATCACTCATGGGTTTAACATCGGTATCGTCCAATTCATCAAAGGAGACTGGCAATCAGGTGAGCGCGATGTATTAATGAAATTTCCAGAACAAGTAGAGATCCACGCAATGGGAGAAGGCTTCACCTGGGAGACCCAAGATAGAGAACGTGACATAGAAGTCACCAAAAAAGCCTGGGCAAAATCAAAAGAGTTCATCGAAGATCCAAGTATCAAAATGGTCGTTCTCGATGAATTAAACATAGCCCTTCGTTATGATTACCTAGAATTAGATGAAGTTATTGAAACTCTAAAAAATAGAGCAGAAGATAAACACATCATCGTTACTGGCAGAAACGCAAAACCAGAACTAATCGAAGTTGCAGATCTCGTCACGGAAATGAAATTGATCAAGCACCCCTTTAAAGAACAAGGCATCAAAGCCCAAAAAGGCATTGAATATTAAAGTCTAAACCCAATTTTAATTTGTTCCCAAACTAAATCAGAACCAAAGTTGATTTTACGTGACAAAGCCTAACAATAAACTTCCATGCAAGGCCTTTATGGTTCAAGGCACCGGCTCAAATGTTGGCAAATCAATGCTGGTGGCCGGCCTCTGCCGTTATTTCACAAACCAAGGTTTGACCGTTCGTCCCTTTAAACCACAAAATATGTCAAACAACGCCGCTGTCACGAAAGATGGCGGCGAAATTGGCCGTGCCCAAGCGCTACAAGCTCTGACTTGTAAGACAGATCCAACCATACATATGAACCCGGTTCTTTTAAAACCAGAAGGAGAATGCGGCTCACAAGTAATCGTCCAAGGCAAGCGCTTAGGGTCTTATAAAGCAAAAGATTTTTACACGTTAAAAAAGTCCCTCATGCCAAAAGTTTTAGAAAGCTTTGAGCACTTAAAAAAACAAGCTGACCTAATTATCGTTGAAGGTGCAGGCTCAGCATCTGAAATAAATTTACGAGAAAACGACATTGCTAATATGGGCTTTGCAGAGGCTGCCAACATCCCAGTAATTTTAGCCGCAGACATTGATCGCGGCGGAGTTCTGGCCAGTATAGTCGGCACACATGCTCTTTTACCAGAAAATGAAATTAACCTCATCAAAGGCTATATCATCAATAAATTCCGCGGTGACTCAACCCTCTTCACATCAGCCGAAGAATTGATAACTGAAAAAACCGGATGGCCAAGCTTGGGTGTCTGTCCCTGGTTTCAAAAAGCAAATCTACTCCCCGCAGAAGATAGTCAGGATTTAGAGCACAGCTCTAAAATTAATAGTTCAGATAAAAAGCAAATCAAAATTGCTGTCCCTGTTCTACCTCGCATTGCAAATTTTGATGATCTTGATCCCCTCTCTGCGGAACCAAACGTTGACCTTAAGTTAGTGAAACAAGGCGAGCTTATTCCAGATGACACTGACCTCATCATCTTAACCGGCTCAAAAGCCACCATTGCAGACTTAGAAGCGCTTTATAAAGAAGGTTGGCATATAGACATTGCAAATCATGCCAGAAAAGGAACTTATATCCTAGGCCTATGCGGCGGCTATCAAATGCTTGGTAAAATGATTAAAGATCCAGAAGGCCTCGAAGGTAGTCAAAGAGAAATTGAAGGCCTTAAATTATTAGAGATTGAAACAACCCTGGAGACCAACAAAACCCTCACGCAAGTGACAGCTGATTTTCTAGAAACAAACTCAACTCTCTCAGCCTATGAAATGCATATGGGAAAAACACAAGGGCTCGATACAAACCGGCCTCTCTTCAAAATTAAAAATAATGAAACCCAATTAGAAGGGTCTCAAAACCCTTCAGGAAAAATCATGGGAACATATCTGCATGGTTTGTTCCAATCTGATGAATTCAGAAAAAACTTTCTTCAAAAAATATGCGAGAATTTTGAGAGCCAAACTGCCTATACAGCATCCATCGAAACCACTCTTGATGAACTAGCAGATCATATCAACTCTCACCTCAACATTGAAGTAATCGAAAAATTATAATTATGAGAAAATAAGAAAAATTATTCAAAGATAAGGTATCTTATCAAGCACAAAAATGAGAACGCCAACCAGCCCAAACAAAGGCACAGTAAAAAACACAACCCGCTTCATAACTGCCAAAGCTTGCCAAATATCTTCCGCATCTGCGTCCAATCGCCCCTTTGCATTAATCCAAGGGTCTTGCTTCATAACATCAAAATAAACACGCGGACCAGCAAGAGCTACTTCAAGCGCTCCCGCCATAGCAGCTTCTGGCCAACCCGCATTAGGAGAACTATGCTTACCAGAATCTTTAATCATCACTCGAAACACATCACCGCCATTGCCATAACGAAACTGAGCAATAATCACAATTAGAAATCCTGTTAACCGTGAGGGCACGTAGTTTAAAACATCATCAAGTCGCGCCGCTGCCCAACCAAACCCAAGAAAACGCTGTGTTTTATGACCAATCATACTATCAGCTGTATTTACAGCTTTATAAAAAATCAAGCCTGGTAAACCGCCGATAAAATAAAACATTGCGGGTGCAATAAACCCATCCGATAAATTTTCAGCACCAGATTCAATCGCAGCTCGTGCCACGCCGCGCTCATCAAGGGCCGTCACATCACGTCCAACAATTTGCCCAACCGAGAGCCGGGCTTCTTCAATGGTCTTGAATTTAAGAGCCTCGTTCACATCCCGAACATGCTCATAAAGAGATCTTCCAGAAAGTAATACCGCAGCAAATAAGATTTCTAAGCCCATCCCCCAAAGCCCAATCACGCTACAAATAAGTGAAAGTGCAATGCCAACCATCAGCCAAATTATAAGATACAGGATGAGCCCAAACACACCACGCAATTTTTGCATTCGAAACGAAACTGTCTGTTTATTGAGACGTCCCTCAATTAGAGTAAGAACTTCTCCCATAAATTGAACAGGATGCAATATATGACTGTAAAGTCGTTTAGGGTCACTAATTAACCAATCAAGTAGTATCGCTAAAATGAGGAGGAGTGCCCTCAAATCCATGTCAGGCATAAATAAAATCTCAAATCATCAAAAATAATAAATCAAGCGGGCACATTCTGAACTTCAAGTGCATCTTGCAAAAGCTGTTCAAATTGCTTCAAATCACTCTGGCTCTTACAAAGACCGATCCGTAACCAATTAGGGTTATATTCAAACCGTCTAGTCCAAATCGCGCGTTTAGCTAATTCATGATGTAATGTGCGGGCATCGGCAACTTCAATCAAGTTAAACAATAAAGTACCCCCAACAACTTGTATGGAAAGGCGTTCAAACACAGCTCTATGCATTTTTGATTGCAGTTCAAGCAATTCAGAGCTTTTTGCCTTCCAATCCTTATCTTGCAGAGCCTTTCGCCCTATCTCAATGGCTGGGCCTGAAACAGCCCAATCGCCTAATATATCTTTTAAACGATCTAAAAACCTCTCCGGCCCAACAGCAAACCCAAGGCGAAGGCCCGCTAACCCATAAAATTTTCCAATTGATCGTAATACAATCACTGATCCATTATCATGTATAGGTACATAACTAATATCCGGCATACAATCTGCAAAAGCTTCATCAAGAACCAATGCTCCCCCTTTAGCCTTTAAAGCCTCTGCTATTTTACGAAATTTTTTAGGCTGTATGACAGAACCATCCGGATTGTTAGGGTTAACAACAACGACAATTGTCGCATCCCCAATATCATCCAAACTCTCAATCAACTGAACATCATGGCCATAACGCCGCCAAGATGCCTCATGAGAAGAAAACGTCGGGCTAAGAATAGCAACTTTCATAGTAGGAAAAATTTGCGGTAAAGTTTGAATAAGCGCTTCAGATCCAGCTGCAGCGATTAACCCTACCCCTTGCGGCACAGAATAAGTCTCACGCGCAATCCCTTCAAGAGCACTTAAATCAGATGGGTCAGGAAGGCGATGAAAACAAGATTGAGGTAAATCTTGAATAAAATACCCATTCGGATTAATTCCTGTAGACAGGTCTAACCACTTAAAAGGTTCAATTCCATAGTCCCTGGCAGCCCTAATCAGCTCTCCACCATGTAACATGATCTAAAACTCCATACAAAATATCCAGCTAACTATGCCTCAAGGCAGTGTTTTCTGCAATCAACTTATAGACTTGACGCCGCACCATTTTCACGACACTGTGCCGAGCTTCAAAGCGACATTTAATAAAGATGATGAATTAAACTATGACCAAAGCGCAATCCACTAGCACACCAGAGCTTGAAATCTATATTTGCGGCGCATGTCGCCCTAAAAACGCAAGCCCAGATAACCCAGAGCGCCCTGGTAAAGATCTTGCGCAGCTATTGCAAGAGGCCATAAACTCACAAGCTTTGAACAAGCAGTTCCATGTTAAAATAATGCAATGCATGAGTGTTTGCTCACGTCCAGCAACAATATCTCTCGTAGCGCCTGGTAAATTCACCTTTACAGTTGGTGATCTAGATTCAAAAACAGCAACGCAAGACATCATCACATTCGCAAAACTCTATGCCACCTCAGAAGATGGCATCCCCGCCTGGAAAGATCGCCCAGTTTCATTCCAAAAAGGTGTCGTTGCTCGCACCCCATCTTTTGGGGCCAGTCACCAAAGAATTTCTGAATTAGATTAAGCTGCATCAATCAAATGCACAAATGAGCCTGATACTTTCTCACTCTGCAAGCCATAGTGAGATGATCCCTCAGCATCACTAAAGAGAGCCTCTCCCTCTTCTTTTTCAATTGACGCATAGTGAAATTCATGCCCGCGGAAAACTTTGCCATCCCCACGTTTCACATGACGATAACCAAGATGGAGTTTTCGTTTTGCAAATGAAGTCTCAAGAGGTAAAAGATCTGCCATTTTATGCCGCACACCATCCTTATCAATAAGGCCTGAACCAAGCGTCATATAACCACCGCACTCGCCATAAACTATTTTCCCCTCAGCAGCTGCGGCTCTTAAACCCTTCATAAAATTATCAGATGCAGCCAATCGTCCAGCATAAAGTTCCGGATACCCACCAGGAAGGTAAATCGCATCAGCACTCTTATTTGGTGCTTCATCATTCAAAGGAGAGAAAAAAGAAAGTGTAGCCTGCGCTTCTGACCATCCTCGTTTTAAATGAGGGTAAAAGAAACGAAATGCATCATCTTCAGCTACGGCAATATGTTGGCCCAGAGGAGGGATGCCTTCACTTGGGTAAAACCCTTCTATACAAAAAGGCCTGGCCAACTCAGCGATCCGATCAACTGAAATATGCGCTTCAACATGGTCTGCAATACGATCAATTTGACTATCAGTCTCGGAACTCTCTGTTGCCTGAACCAAACCCAAATGCCGCGAAGGTAGCACCATTTCTTCAAATCGTGGGATAGCACCAACAACAGGCATTCCAATTTGCTCAAGTGCTTGCTCCATCATTGTTACATGTCGCAAAGAGCCAAGCTTATTCAAAATGACACCAGCAATGTGAACATCCTTGTCAAATTCAGCAAAGCCTTTCACTAATGCCGCGACTGATTGCCCCATGCCTGCACAGTCAACCACCAAAATAACAGGCAGTTTGAAAAATTTAGCAATCTCACACGTCGCCCCATGCCCCAAAACACCAGGCTTAACCGCACCATCAAAAAGGCCCATCACCCCTTCAACCACACAAAGAGCACCGTCTCTTGCCATTGCTTCACCAAGATAATTTAAAGTCTCAGCCCCCATTGCCCAACCATCTAGATTGAAAGAAGGCACACCGCTAGCCACTTCATGAAACTGCGGGTCAATGTAATCCGGCCCAACTTTAGCAGGAGAAATATCAAGTCCGCGCCGCTTAAGAGCTCTCATCAAACCAATCGATAAAGTTGTCTTTCCAGCCCCACTGTGAGGTGCAGCTAAAACAAATCCTTTTGAGAGAGATTGAGAGCCATTAGTAAATGAAGGATCAGTTGAAAACGTCATAAATTTTCTCAAATTAAATTATATCAAAGCCATCTGCTAATCATTGGTATTAGAAACATTGGCATTTAAGTCGATTGAATAAGCCACCAAACTACAGTTCTACCTATGAAAAACAATGAAAAAGTCCCTTAAATTTATCCATTTAGCTAAAAAAATAGGCCAACACCCCTTCTCTTCATTGAAAACCACCAGAAATGAATTATGAATGCATCTATGATAAAAAATATTCTCATTCTTGGTGGTTCGGCAGAAGCATTCATTTTGGCTGAAAAGCTAGAAGTCCACCAAAACTATCATATCATCAGCTCCTTAGCTGGTAGAACCTCTGTTCCAAGAAAACCAGCCGGTGCATATAGAACGGGCGGATTTGGCGGCATCGAAGGACTAGCTGACTATATAAAACAAGAAAATATTTCAGCGATAATCGATGCAACGCACCCCTTTGCGCAAAAAATAACAACAAACGCAAGCCTTGCTGCTAATGCCACTCATTGCCCCATCATTCACATTTGCCGTCCTCCATGGGAAAAGCAAAAAGATGATAACTGGTATGAAGTCGAAACAATGGAAGATGCAGCAAGTAACTTAAAAACCAATCAAAGTCCTACCTTTTTAACCATAGGCCGATTAGAATTAAGTGCATTCATCAACCGCGCAGACATTCAGTTTTTATGCCGAGCTATAGAGCCACCTAAAAAAACTGATCCAATAAAACAAAATAATAATGCTATTCCAAATAAAACTATCGCTAATACAGAAACTCAATGGCCTGAAAATTTTCAATTTATTTATGCCAAAGGGCCATACAATTATGAAAATGAATTGAGCCTTATCAAGCACCATGGAATAAAAACAATCGTAACAAAAAACAGTGGCGGCGATAAAGCAAGAGCTAAACTAGATGTTGCAAGGGATCTAAATATACCAGTGATAATGATCAAACGTCCCAAAATCCCAGCTGGCTTATTAGTTGAAACAACAAATGAAGCACTGACCTGGTTAGAACAAATTTGAACTGAAAAAGATAAAAACAAAAATGATAGACTCCAGACAAAAAAATAAATGGCTTTCAATCATCGGCTGCGGAACAGAAGGTTATGACGCCCTCCCTAAAAAAGCCAAATCAGCAATTGAAGACGCCAACCATCTTTTGGGTAGCTCAAGGCAACTCTCTCTAATTCCTGACGAAATGTCACCAAATGCAAAAAGAGAAATCTGGCCGAGCCCTATGATGCCTCGCATCAAAGAAGTCGCAGAAGAAAAACATGAAAACACAGTCATCATCGCAAGTGGTGACCCTCAATGTTGGGGCATTGGTCAGCATTTTAGCGAACACCTAATGAAGGAAGAATTTGAGTGTCTCCCCTCAGTTTCAATTCTCACTCGAATTGCAAATATCATGCACTGGCCAACAGCCACAACGCCAAGCATCTCATTGTGCAGTCAACCAATAGAAACTATCTCTCTATATCTTCAACAAAAGCAAAATTTGATACTGCTTTCCACCGGCAAAGGTACGCCTGAACAGGTTGGCCTGTTCCTAACTGAAAAAGGCTTTGGTAATTCAAAAATAACTGTTCTGGAAAATCTTGGAAATGAAACAGAGACCTTAAAAACTGCGAACGCACGAAACATCGCCTCTATTGGCCCTTTTAACGCTCTAAATTCATTAGCACTTTCCCTCAAAGCTGATGAGAAAACCCCATCTCTCTCATGTAACCCAGGTCTACCAGACGACAGTTTCGAACATGATGGTCAAATGACAAAACAAAATATGCGTGCCATCACACTCGCACATTTACGCCCAAACCCTGGGGAATTACTATGGGATATCGGTTCGGGTTCAGGTTCTATCGGGATTGAATGGTTAAGGGCTGGAACATTATTTAAAGGGATCCCTTGCAAGGCAATTGGGTTTGAGAAAAATAAAACCCGCTTAGAAAGAGCACAAAAAAATGCACGCAACTTAGGCGTTCCCCAGTTAGAACTCATTTTAGGAAATGCTGAAGAAACAATTTTAAACGCTCCAGCCCCTGATGCCATTTTCATTGGTGGTGGCATTACAACACCGAACTTACTTGATCGGGCCTTAAACACCCTAAAACCAGGTGGCCGTTTAGTGGCTAACACAGTCACCATTGAAGGCACCGCAAAATTAATAGACAACTATAAATCCCATGGCGGCTCCTTGAGCCAAATAGCCATTTCAAACGCAGACCCTGTTGGTCACTTTCATGGAATGCGCCCTCAAATGACCATCAACCAATGGATTTTTAAAAAAAAATCTTCAAAAGTAAAAATACTTAAATAAAAAAGCCTCCCTCAAATAAATGAGGGAGGCTAATAAATATCCGATTAATATAACTGGTTAGCCAGTTAGAAACGAACAGGGCGCACACGATCTACCAAATCAAGATCATCATGTTCCTCTGTTCCAGGGTCATCGGGTGCAGGAGGAGCTACAAAGATTTTCGTTCTCTTACGCCGTTTACGTTTAGATTTAGGTTTGCCCTTTTCCTCAGTATCTGCTTGTTCTGAGGAACGTTTGACTGTCACCACTGTTGAATTATCAGTCTCTTTTTCAATCTCTGTTTTTTTAGCAACCTCAGATTTATTGGCAACCAATGTCTCGCCTACAGACTGTTCATTGTCACTTTCAACGTTTATTCCTTGAGTACTATCAGACTTTTCATCCTGCCCAGCACTATCTTCAGCATCAACTGTCTCTACCATAGTCATGGGTTCTGATTGAGGTTCAGTTTTAACAACACCCTCTTGATCTTTTTCGACAGGAACGATTAACTCTTCCGCATCATCCACTAAAGCTTCATCACCCGAAGTGTCCTCTGAGCTTTTTTTATCTTTTTTTTCAGCAAGGTCTGTTTTTGCTGATACATCACTATCATTTTTTTTACCGACAGAGACGACAGGAACCAAAACCATATCAGAAGGTGAGCTCTCATCTTCTGCAACATCTACAGATGCTTCTAAAGCTTTCTGAGCCGTCAATCCTTCAGCCGTCACCAAATCAGCTAATAATTTTTTAAGCGTATGCGTTTCTTCGCTTATGATGTCATCCTCAGGTGGCACCTTCCATTCAAACCCATCAAGTTTATGACTAATAGGAGAAAGAGGCGCCCACTCATCAGCAACCACACCATCAGCAATCCATTGTGGATCAGGCATTGCATGAATACCTCGGGCTAACCATTCCTGCACCAAACCAATATCACCACTATCTGATGCCTCAATTCGGGCCATCAATGTGCAAACCCTTTGTGTCGGCCGCCCTCTGGTTAAAGGACCAAGTGCTTCACGAGCAGAAGCCCAATCTTGTGCTTCAATAGCAGCTATACCAACAGCAAGCGCCGCCTCTTTATGACCAGGTGTTAACCTTGCTAAAGATTTTATCCGATCAAGCCGATCTCTCACACTATCACCAGGCCGAGCAAATGCACTCACCACAGCCAAATCAGGATGAGGTGCCAATTTCCAACATTTGCGAAGTACCTTAAGCGCCGGCGACATTTGACCTTTAGAGGCATAAACCCGCCCAGCAACAACACTTGCAGGAATAAGAGACGGAGCCAACCGGCTTGCTTCATTCGCAAGTTTCAAGGCTTCGTCCATATCACTATCTTCAAGGTCAATTGCTAAAGCCGTTAACAAGACTGCACGCTGTCGTTTAGCTTGCTTTGCTTGAACATGTCTGTGATCTGTAGCAATTTTTAGTGTTTCTAAAGCCGCACGCCACGAGTGTTTCTTGCATTGTAAATCAAAAAGCCCAATCACAGCCCAAGGTAAATCAGGTCGCCTTTGAACAGCCCGCGCCGCATATTGAGCAGCCGCTTCAATTTCATTTTGCTGCAAGGCAAGCATGTATAGACCGCGCAAACCAAAGAGCTCCGTATCAGAAGCAGCCAGCATGCTTTCATAAAGTTTTGTGGCTTGTTGAATATCACCCTTTAATTCTGCAGCTTGTGCCCGCAACATTAAAGTCATCGGATCATTAGGTAAGGTTTTTTTGGCCTGCATCGCGTAACGCTGGGCCATAACATCATCACCTGAGCCAAGTGCAATCAAACCACTGCTCAATGCATCAATGCCTTTTTTCTTCTTTTTTATTGAAAGATATTTAGAAAATGCTTCCGGTGAACTCATAACCATCCGCAACACTGTCCAAACTATCATTAACAAAAGGAATGATCCTAAAAAGACCAATACGACAGATCTCAATGAGGGCTGAATTTCACCACCCGCCCATTGAATAGTCAAATTACCTTCAATCAATGACAGACCATAGGAAATGCCTGCAATAACCAAAATGTAAAAGAATATACGAAACATCTTTCGCTCACCTTTTTAAAAAACTATCAAGAGAACAATTAGAGTTTAACTCGTCCTAATCATAATTCTTATTCAACAAAATTTTTCTTTAACACAAACTGAGAAAATCTTTTTAAGATTTCGGGCTCAGAGAATTCAATAACTGGTCTTCAAGCTTGCGCATTTCAGTTTCAACAAACAAACGCGCCTCAACTTGTTTTAACCATGGAGACATAACCTGCTTAGCCTGACCCTCAAGGGCTTGAGCTTCTTTTAAAGCTTCTTCAACATGACCATCTTTAAATTTATGCTCCATGCGGGCTAAAACAGCTTCAGCAGTTTCTCCTTTAACATCACCTGTCCGGCGATATTTAAAAGCTGTCCGTGCCTTACTCACTAATTTATCCCAGCCAAGCCCATCAACTTTTTGTCCATCACTCTTGGCCAAAGCCTTAATAGCAAGCTTTGGAAATGTGTCTAACAGTGCCTGTTCATTCGGCACACCTGTTTCACTTAACCCCTCAAAAGAGGAAAGATTCACATCAGCTCCAGCCAATTGTTTTACTGTTTGCAATTCAGAAGAAAATCCATCACCCCGGTCCATCCCGCGTTTTAGGTTTGCAAACGCAATGGCAAGTGCACTCCGACGTGCACTGGCAAGCGCTTCAGCCTCTCGTTTCGAAAATAAAGCAATTTTCTCATCAATTTCAGTAAGAGCAGACCGTAAAGGCGCAAGTTCAGTACCTAATTTCGTAGTTGAGATAGAGGCACCTTCAACAGTCGTCAATGTTGTCTTTAAACGATCAAGGTCAGTAACAAGTTTAGATGATTGAGCATCTAAAGACGCAACTTTCTTTCCAAGCGTATCAGTTTTTAATTTGACCCCTTCAAGCTGACTAAGTGTCTCTTGTTCAGCAATCGCCTTAGAAACTTGTTCTACTTCTCTGCGCAAGCTTTGCTTAAATTCAGTTTTGATCGTTAAAATTTCAGTATTAACTCGTTCTTCAATCTTATTAAGTTTTGTAGCAATGGCAGTAACCTGTGCTAACAGGTTCTTTTTACCTTCGTTAGACGTTCCAAGAACTGATAAATCAGTCAAAGTTTTTTCAAGTTGCTGCACCCGGCCAGATAATTTCTCATCTCCAGAAACAGCGTCGATCTTAGATGAAAGGCTTGAAATCTGCTGCTTGAAACCTTCAGCTTGGCTATTTTCAGAAAAGTTCTGAAGTTGTTTTTCAAACCCATCAAGCCTGTTAGCAAGCGTAGAGCTATTTTGAATGTCACCCGATGTGACCAATTGCGGCATAAATTGCTGACCAACCAACGCCAGTACCGCACCAATTAACGCAGCAAATAATGTTTTAAAAAATGAACCGGAAGATTTTTTTTGTTGAGAGAGAACAAGCTCAGTGATTTGTTCAGCTGTAAGCTCAGGCCCTAAATCTGTCGTCTCACTATCCGACAAAGAAGCTGTTGCCTTAGCCTTCTTAGGTGTCTCATCTTTAGAAGCATCTTTTTTATCAGCTTCTTTAATAGAGGCTTCTTTCTTCTCGGCCTTAGTATCCATTTTTGCTTCTTTATCCGTTGAGCTATCTTCAATAGCTTCAGAACTGATTTTTTCAGCTTTTAAATCCAAAGTAGCGGCCGGTTTCTTAGTTCGGTTTCGACCCCGGTTTTGATCACGCCTGACCATATTTAACTCCAAACAAAATTAACAAACGAAAAGAACTCAATGATTATACTCTTAATATAGTCATTTGCACCTGATCTGAAAATGGTTTTTCAAAAAAATATTGTCTCCCTATTAGAGAAACAAAGCAAGACAATCAGCACATATGAAAAAAGGATACAGAACAACTAATCCTAAAGAGAAAATAAGGCTCAAATATAAAATATTCGTCACCAAACTTCATTTTATTTCAATATTTTAATCAGAATAAGTCTTTTTGATACAATCAATCATATGTGACTGTGAGGGAAAAGAAGAAACTTCAATAGCTGGAAGATCAAAGCCACAATCGGGATCAACCAACTCACCTCTTAAAACATCAGCAACCGCCTCAGAGAGACAAAAATGCTGAATTTGAGCAACTTCCCGCTTAAAATCATAAAACTTCATCAATGAACCATAAACCCGCGCGGTTCGAGGCGACATAAGAACTACAGCCCTTATTCCATTATTTTTAAGCTCATTGAGCACTTCTTCTGATAGCTCATTCGCTTCCTTCATCCGATAACATAAAACATCTTCAAACTGATTGTTCATGGACGTAAGATCAGCTTCAATCGCCGCTTTTAAATGAAATGCCTGCTCATCACCACGCAAATTAAGAATGCGTTTTGGATCACTATCATCATAACTTCGATCATACTCACAAATAAGCGGTAATAATTCTTCGGCCCGTCCAGGTCCAACACGAATATCCTTAAACCCAAATGACCGTGCCAACTCCCCGGTCGCCTTTCCAACAGTGAAAAATGGAAGATGGCTAAACTTTTCAAAATCTTTCATTTGAGAAAGGGCACGCACCCCATTGCGGCTCGTTGCCACAAAAGCACCAATTGCTGGAAATTTTAAAAATCGCTCTGCATCAATTTCTAAAAATTCAACATCTAGAAGAGAATAGATAGTTGGAGTAAGCGAAACAGGCAATTGTGCAGCGTCAAGATCTTTACAAAACCTTGTTGCATCACCTAAAGGTCGCGTAATCCATATCTTAGTCAAAATAAGCTCTCTCTAATATAGTAGTTGGGTCTAAACCCAATGTAACAGTCGGTTTAGATCCTATTCAATAAGCCCTCACTCAACAAGAGATGCTAAAAAGTCTGGTCCAGCTTGTTCAATTAAGCTCTGCGCACTTTGAATGCCAATCTCAGTCGCCGTTTCAATCGAGCCTTTACGATCATCAAAAAATGAACGTTCACCATTATGAGCTAAAATTTCACCGCGAAACCGTACCTGATCACCTTCGATTTGAGCCAATGCCGCAATTGGTGTGCGGCAGGATCCATCAAGTTTACGTAAAAATGCCCGCTCTGCAGTTACACAAATCTCTGTCTCTTTATCATTCAAAACAGCAACCAGCGGTTCAACACGCTCATCACCGGTGCGACATTCAATCCCAATGGCCCCTTGAGCAACAGCTGGTAACATCACATCAGTTTCAATCGGGGTTGTAAGTTCATTAGTCAGCCCCAGTCGTTTCAATCCTGCCACAGCTAAAAAAGTAGCCGCCACATCACCGCGATCCAACTTCTCTAATCGAGTTTGTACAGAGCCTCTAAAGGTCACGACTTCCAGATCAGGTCGTCTCTTCTTTACTTGTGCTTGGCGTCGTAAGCTAGACGTGCCAACAACAGCCCCTTGAGGCAATTCATCAATATGAGAAACATCACGACTAATAAATCCATCACGCACATCTTCACGTGGCAAATGAGCTGTAATACGTAATTCATCAATCAGCTGCGTTTGTACATCCTTCATAGAATGAACAGCCAAATCAACTGAGCCATCTAACAAAGCCAATTCAATCTCTTTGGTAAAAAGCCCTTTACCACCAAAATCTCGCAAGGCCTTATCTTGAATTCGGTCCCCTTCAGTTGAAATCACCTTAATCTCAATCATCTCTTCGTCCAATTCATGAGCCGCCATTAAACGCTTACGAGTTTCATAAGCTTGTGCCAAAGCTAACGGGCTACCACGAGTGCCGATCTTAAGTTTCGTCATGAGATTAAAAATACTCCTTAAAGCAGCTGATGGGATTAAATGGATAACAGACGGGGTTACTCCCCCAAAATAATCTCATAGCACAACACAATATGAAAATAGAACTCCCAAAACATATAATTTTCTGTAATCTACTCTATAAAATAGACAAGCAGAGCTTGTTTTTAGCTGTTTTTTCAGTGATGAAGCAGAAAGGTGAGAAAAAAACCTTGCCCTTCCTTCTCGGAATGATATTCCAAGATCATGAGTAAGAAACCTATAAAAATATTAGGCATAGAGACCAGCTGCGATGAAACCGCCGCAAGTATCATAGTGCGCCATCCTGACGGCTCTGGAGAAATCCTTTCCAACATTGTTAGAACACAGCTTGAAGAACATGCAGCCTTCGGCGGTGTTGTGCCAGAAATTGCCGCACGCGCTCATTGTGAAGCCCTTGATAAAATCATCAAAGCCGCCATGCTAGAAGCAAATTGCGAGTTTAAAGACCTGGATGCAATAGGCGCATCAAGTGGTCCTGGCCTCATTGGCGGTCTTTTGGTTGGCACAATGACAGCAAAAGCCATCGCCTCGGTTCATAAACTCCCCTATGTAGCGGTTAATCATTTAGCCGGCCACGCGCTAACCGCCGGCCTAACTGATCAAACAAAATCACCATATCTTTTGCTCCTTGTCTCAGGCGGTCATACTCAATTGCTTTGGATTGAAGGAGTTGGAAATTATACCCGCATCGGCAGCACCATAGATGATGCACTCGGCGAAGCTTTTGACAAAACCGCAAAATTATTAGGGCTTGGTTATCCTGGTGGTCCAGAAGTTGAAAAATGGGCCAAGGGCGGCGATGAGACCCGCTTCAAACTTCCCTCTCCACTAAAGGGACGCAAAGAACCAAACTTTTCTTTCTCTGGTCTGAAAACCGCATTGAGACAACAAGCTGAAAAAACACAGCCATTGTCAGATCAAGACATTCACGACCTTTGTGCCTCCTTTCAAAAAGCCCTGATAACAAGTGTAATGGATAGAGTGAACATGGCACTTCTCCAATTAGATGATCGATTTCCTATTAATGGAAAGAGGCAGTTTGTCGTAGCCGGCGGCGTAGCTGCAAATCAAAAATTAAAATCCGAGCTAGAAAAATTTAGCGATACGCATAATCTAACTTTAATCGTCCCACCGCCTGCATTATGTACAGACAACGCTGCAATGATTGCCTGGGCCGCAGCTGAACAATTTGCGGCCGGGCAAAGCGATCCTCTATCCACACCCGTACGATCAAGATGGCCATTAGATGAAAGTGCAAAACCAATACTAGGATCTGGTAAAGCTGGCACCAAAGCTTGAAGATATGTGTAAAGATATCACCAAACGAAATAAAGGACTTCAAAATGAGCAATTATAAAAATATTGGTGTTGTAGGAGGCGGTGCCTGGGGTACAGCTCTTGCACAATCAGCTTGTTTGGCAGGTTGCGATGTCACTCTCTGGGCGAGAGAAGAAAATACCATTCGCGATATCAATCAAAACCACATAAATACTGCCTTTTTAAAAGATGTCCCCTTAGATCAAAAACTAACCGCAACAACAGATTTAGCAGAAATGGCAAAACAAGATGCCATCCTAATCGTCACTCCTGCCCAATTTGTACGATCTGTTTTAACCGATTTAGCTCCTTTTTTAACATCCTCAACTGCACCTCTCATAATCTGCGCAAAAGGCATAGAGCAAAGTTCATCAAAATTAATGACTGATGTTATCAATGAGACAATACCTAACGCCACACCTGCTATTCTTTCAGGACCAAGCTTTGCTAGTGACGTTGCCAAAGGACTACCAACCGCTGTCACACTCGCAGCCAAAGATAAAACTCTAGGTAAAGAGCTCGCCAACGCTCTTAGTCACAAAGCATTGCGCCCCTATTGGAGTGATGATCTAATTGGTGTCCAAATCGGCGGCGCCATTAAAAATGTTCTCGCTATAGCCGCCGGAATTGTGATGGGCCAAAATTTAGGAGCCAGCGCTCATGCAAGTTTAATCTCCAGAGGTTTCGCCGAACTAAGCCGTTTTGGTGAAAGTTATGGCGCGAAAAGAGATACAATGATGGGGCTATCTGGCTTGGGAGATTTGGTTCTTACTTGTTCTAGTCCGCAATCAAGAAACATGTCTTTGGGAATTGAACTCGGTAAAGGCAAACTCCTAACCGATATTCTAGCAAGCCGAAATTCGGTCAGTGAAGGGGTCTATACAGCATCTGCCGTTGTTGAAATAAGCCGCCAAAGAAACATTGAAATGCCAATTTCAGAAGCTGTCGAAGCCATCGTAACAAATAAACAGTCGGTCAATGACGCAATCACTAATTTATTATCCCGTCCATTAAAAGCAGAAATTTAATCTCATTAAATAAGCCCTTGAGTAGGTATAGTATGTGCTCAAACAAAAAAACTGCGGAGCTAAAAGCCCCGCAGTTCCAATCATTAGAAAAAGAAGACTGCAATCAAACTTTTTCTAATTCCAGTATTCTTTAAAAAACTTATCGCTGATTTGTCTTAAAAACGATAGCCCAAACCAACACCAACAATCCATGGGTCAACATCAATGTCTGCACGAACTGGGATTGCACCCAAATTCGTTTTAGCATCAACATTCAACCATGTCTTTTTAACATCAACATTCAGGTACCAATTATCTCTAACTTGAATATCAACACCAGCTTGTAGTGAAAAACCAAAACCATTATCGATTTTTAAACCGTTAAAACCAGTAGCATTTCCTTCATTAAAAATAAGGCTATAATTAACACCGGCACCAATATAGGGTTTAATTCCATTTCCCATATCAAAATGATACTGCAACATCAAGTGCGGTGGGATTATATAAAAATCACCAACATCTACGCCAGTAAGACTGCCTGAACCCTCAACATCATGCTTAGAAATTGCTAAAACAAGTTCTACAGCAATATTTTTAGTTAAAAAATAAGTTATATCGAGTTCTGGTACATAACGATCATCGATATCAAGTCCAACAGTTGGCGCAGCAGCACCATTAATATCTACATCTGCATCAGCATCAGGTAGAATTCCCAAAGCTCGAACACGAATAAGCCACCGTGCAAAGTTTTCTTCCACTGGCGTCATTTCACTAGCGTTAACAGGCGACCTAGCCCCATCAACACCAAAAACACTAATGCAGAATAACAAAGCAACTGCAAAAGCTGTAATACTATTTCTCTTCATAATATGTCCCTCCTGAAAAGAGCTTAGAGTTAAGATCAAGCTTCAAGATGGTTTTCATATTCACCATTCAATATCTTTGATAAATGTCAACTCTGACAATCCAAATGCAGATATTCAGAATAAAGAAAATATCAAAAAGCTTCATCTTATCATCACTAAGCTTTCATAGAGTCCAGCGAGAAAACAATGCGACACTTTATTAAACTAAAGTATAAAAGTTTTTCTGATGCATATTAGCATCAATATTAAACTTAACTGATAACGCGGTATTCAGTTACGTTCCACATTGAAAAGGTAAGAACCAGTAAATAATATAAAAAAGTGCCACGAGAAATATCCTGGCATTATAAAAACGTATGAAAGGTTCGTTTTTTTTAAGATGAATGATCAAAAAGTTATCCATATAGAAGGCTAACGGTAGATAGAATAAGAACTCTTAGATTGATTAAACATACAATATTTAACCTAAAATATAGGTCTCCTTTATAAGAAGACCAAATCACCCAGCTATTAATCACTTAATAAAACATTCAGATTTGCCTTCCATAAACAATGTGACAAACAGTCAAAGTAATCTTTTGTAAACCCTCCGAAGAAAAAAATTAAAAAAAATGCGGCATTGCAGCATTTTTTACTTGCATTGCTGCGATGCAGCGTATATATACAATGCAGACGCAGCATAAATGGGACGAACAACCCAATTCGGAGATGATCAAAATGACTAAATTACAAACACCAGATTTCGCAAAAGCTTTCGAAAACCTTTTCGCTTCAGCAGACACATCAGCTTTTAATGACGTTTTCAAAAACGCAGCTGAATTCAACAGCAAAATTAGCGACATCGCTATTAAAGCTGCTGAAAAAAATGCAGAGCTTAGCCAAGCTTGGACAAAAGAAACACTAAGCAAATTAGAAACAGTAGCAAAACCTGCAACTGATCCTAAAGAATATGCTCAAGTGATTTCAGAATTCACAACAGCTCAAGCTAAAGCAACTCCTGAGCACATCACAGCATTCGCTGAAGTAGCAAAACAAGCTCAAATGGACACAATGGAAGTTCTTCTTTCAGCTGGCCAAGAAGCTCAAACTAAAGCAACTACAGCTGCTAAAAAGACAACAAGAAAAGCTTCTTAAGTCTTTATCTAGAGTTTTTCCTTCCCAGAGGATCACTTCAAGTGGGCACGCCTAAAAGGTGTGTCCACTTTTTCTTTGTTGCACCAAAGCTCAAGGTCTGACAGAGTTATCCTGAATGCTGCACCGCAACAAAATTTGTGGTAAAATGATTCATTGTATAACTATCATTACCGGAGCCCTGCATGACAACTAAAACTGAAAATGAAACCATCATAATCAAACGTTATGCAAGCCGCCGTCTATATAATACAATGATCAGTGATTACGTAACATTAGACGAAATCGCACAATATATAAGAGATGGTAAAGACGTCAAAATCGTCGATAGAAAATCAGGTGATGATTTAACAAGACAATACCTCATGCAAATCATCACAGATTACGAAAGCCGTGGTGAAAACGTCCTACCCATAAATGTCCTCACAGATATAGTCCGCTCATATAATGATCAGGCACAAAGTTTCATTCCCGACTTTCTCTCACATTCATATGAGATGCTAAAACAGCAACAAAAAGAAGTTATATCCAACTTATCGCAAAACATCCCGGGTAGCCTCAATCCATTAAACAACCTTCCAAAAATGGAAGGGTTTGATCAATGGCAAAAAATGCAAGCAAATTTCCTAAACCATATGATGGGTCCTATTGCAACAAGCATGGGAACGAGCATGGGGAATAATAGAAGTGCCGAGCAAGCTGATGACGACATAGGTGAGACCGTAGATGAAGAACAACCAACAAAAAAAGCTTCCGGGAAAAAAGAAAAAGATCAAGACATAGAAGCTATGAAAAAACAATTGGCTGAACTGCAAACTAAGTTGCAAGATATGTAAGAACGAAAACATAAACACAAAATACGATGTGTTGTTTTTCGCTCTTTTTATCTATTTAATTCCATTCTTAATATGAAATAAAAGCACGTTGCCCAAAAGAAATTGCGGTTTTAGAAAAACCGCGTTTCTTTAGGACAACAAAAATACAGATAGAATAAAAGGCTCTAAAGCTCTCATAAATAAACTGAGCCAATTAAACTCGCACCGGCAATAAGTGCAACCAAACCAAACAAACCAACAATCGTCCCAGAAAATTGTAACCTGGTAAAAAATTCTAAGAATTGACGACGAACGGCTAGCAATAACAAGCCTTCTACCAGCATGGCCCATCCTATAAAGGAAACAAAACCAGCGGTAAAACTTGACCAATCATTATGTAGCCTAACAACCACAACACCTAGAGTAAAAACTAATACTGCTGAAATATATCCAAGTGCCGGGTTTTCATAAAACTCATCAAGCATCACTTGATAATCATCTCGCTCCAAAAGCAAACCAATACCGGCAGCCACAAGGTAAAGACCAAACATAAAGCCAAGATATTCAGTTAAATTAAGTGAACTAAACATAACTACCTCCTGTAAGTAGGCTCCTGTTTAAAATATTCACGGTTGCCACGACTGTTGCTTTTTGAAGATGCCGAGCGGTTGTTAGTGCGGATGCAATGTAGGCATCTGGAGCACAGAAATGACAAGCTGAAGAGAACCTCTTCCCATAACTAATATATAAGATCAAATTTTATTTTTTTAAGATCTCGTTAGCCGATTTTACCACAAATCATCACTGATAGAACCAACTAATATTTTTAGATTAATGCTAAATTATTATTTTTTTTTACCAACTATAGGATGCTTAACATCTCCTAAATCAATTAAATCAGCAGCAAGTCCTTCATTTCGGTATATACGTTTATTCAAATGTGGATAGTCTCCCACGTCATGAGCTACCCGCTGCCCCACAACAATAACCTTTAAAACCTCATTTCCATCATTCACTAAATGATGAGCCTCCCCACCAGCACGATAACCAATAAAGTCTCCGGCCATTACCGAAAACTCATCCTCTCCAATAAAAGCCTTAGCTGTTCCTTCTAAAATATAAACACATTCATCTTCAAAATAATGCTTGTGATGCTCTGTTGAGACACAACCAACCGGTACCTCAATGATATGAAATCCAAAACCTGTAAGTCCTGTCAAATCACCCAAGGACTTATTAACCCTCTTCGCATTATCATTTAGAAAATGCGTTTTCTCCAAACCAGCCATTTCGTCAATTTCTGACTTGGGGATGATGTATTTATCTGTTTTTATCTCTTTTTCAGTCATGTGCTACCTTTCAAACTAACTGTTTAAATAAAACAAACTCACATTACGAAGAAAGAAGTGCTCTACTTCAGAACACGGACATGACGCCAAAGGCGTCCGGCGCCTAGCGTCACCTCTCGGAGGTTCAAGCGCCATAAGCGCTTGGAATAGCCGTGAGAGAAAAAAGTGACGAATATTCTAAGGGCAACTGAAGGAGCATTAAAAAAGAGCACTTCTCAATTAAGAAAAGCGCTCTTTAATACATTTCATTGATACAACTAATTTCAACCCAGTGCTTTTTTCAACAAACGATTTCGGATTTCATCAAGTTGCTCAAAATTCGTATATCGAATACGTAATTCACCATTCTCACCAGAGCCAAGTTTCACTTGAACTTTAAGCCCTAGTGAATCAGTAAGCTCTTTTTCAAAAGCTTTTGTATCTGCATCTTTCTCACGGCCTTTTTGTGCCTTACCGGCAGCACCCTTTAAACCATTTTGAACAAGCGCTTCAGTATCACGAACACTCAATCCTTTGGAAATAATTTCTTTCACATAGTCTTCAGAATTTTCGACACCAACAAGAGTACGTGCATGCCCAGCAGAAATTTCTCCAGAACGAACAAAGCCCTGAATGCCCTCAGGCAATTTTAACAAACGAAGCATGTTCGCTACGTGTGAGCGAGACTTACCAATCACACTAGACAGCTCATCTTGAGTATAGCTAAACCGGTCAACAAGTTCTTGATAACCTAAAGCTTCTTCTACAGCATTGAGGTCAGCTCTCTGAACATTCTCAATGATGGCAATCTCAAGTAGTTGGCGATCAGTTAGATCTCGCACAACAACAGGAACAGAGGTCAACTCAGCCATTTGCGAAGCACGCCAGCGACGCTCACCAGCAACAATTTCAAAGCCCCCTTCAAGTCCATTGGAAGGACGGACAATAAGAGGTTGTACAAGTCCTTTTGTACGAATGGAATTCGCTAGATCTTCAAGATCAGCATCCACAAAATCTTTACGTGGGTTCAAATGTGACGGACGCACTTGCTCAATAGGAACAACCCGGTGCTCACCCTCAGTTGGTAAAGGTGTCCCTTGAGCTGGGGCCACATCCCCAATCAAAGAAGCAATTCCACGGCCCAATCTATTCTTTTGTGCATTTGAAGACATAAAAGTCTCTGCCTTTCTAAATTCGCTCACTTAATAGTAAGTCTTTGTTTTTAATTACAATTATGCTGATTACTTAGGCAAAAACCTTAAGCAGCCATATATTTCTTTTCACGCTCAATAATCTCAGATGCAAGCTTGATATAAGAATGCGCACCAGATGATTTATGATCGTAAAGTAAAATAGGTTGTCCAAAACTCGGCGCTTCAGCAATGCGAATATTTCTAGGGATCACAGAATTGTAAACCTTTTCTCCAAAAAAGTTTCGAACCTCACTAGCCACTTCATTTGAAAGGTTAGTGCGTCCATCATGCATGGTTAAAACCACACCTTGAATATAAAGGTCAGGATTAACAGCATCTCGAACTTCTTCAATCGAGTTTGCCAGTTGCACAATCCCTTCAAGGGCAAAAAATTCACATTGTACGGGTACCAAAATGGATTGAGCCGCCGCCATAGAATTAATTGTCAAAATGTTCAAACTCGGAGGACAATCAATAAGCACATAGCTTATTCGCTCCTCCTTCAGCTTGGCTGCCTCAGAGATTTGCAAACGTGAAATCGCTTCACGCAAACGAAATGCTCGGTCTGGAACTCCCGCTAATTCAGCTTCCAAACCAGCTAAATCTTGAGTTGAGGGAACAACAGAAAGACCAGGTACACGAGTTTGCACACAAGCCTGAGTTAAAAGCGCTTCACGGCGCAACACATCGCAAATAGAAATAGAGCGCTGATCTTCATCAACGCCAAGTCCCGTACTTGCATTTCCTTGTGGATCAATATCAATAATGATAACTCGCTCACCAACAGCGGCAAGTGCAGTTCCAAGATTAATCGCTGTGGTCGTTTTGCCAACTCCGCCTTTTTGGTTGGCCAATGCCATAACCCGCACATTTTGCGGCTCGTTGGCTGGTGAAGAGATCTGTCCGTTCACCGGAATTCTCCTTTAATCAGGCCGCAAACTTATTCTCACGACCTAGGTTTAATATCATTAAGTTTAACTATGCGCCCCAAAGGATCGGTCAGACTTTCATAAGTCTCGTGACTAAAGTCCCAATCCTGTGATGCCTCTTCAATCTCTGCACGAGTGCCCTTTCCTTTAAGAAAGACCCCCATTGCTCCCTTTTCAAAAAGAGCCTGCCCAAAAGTCAAAAGAGTATTTAGAGGTTTTAAAGCTCGTGCAGTTACAACATCAATAGATTGGATGGTACTCTCAATTGCAAAAACTTCAATTCTACAATTATGTATTTCCACATGCGCGCCAGTTTGCCTCGCAACATCCTTTAAAAACGAGCACTTACGAGAATTGGATTCGACCAAATGAACACAAGAACCGGGTCTCTCCATGAGTAAAATGCCCAAAACCAGCCCGGGAAAGCCACCTCCAGCCCCCATATCGACAATAATTTTCGCCGATTCGAGATGTTTGAGTACCTGTGCGCTATCAGCAAAATGCCGATGCCAAACTTCATTGAGAGTATTAGGTGCTACTAAATTCTGCGCTTTCTGCCACTTGATAAGCAGAGTTTCATAGGTTTCTAATCGCTCAACTGTTTCACGTGAAACATCAAACGTATTTTGAAACTCTTTAGGCCCCGAAATAATCACTAGTTGCTACTATCCTCTAAATTTTACCACTCAATTTCCAGTAGGGCTATATCACATATTAAGGCAACATATGAAATTTAAGTAATTCATGCTAGTCACTTGAAACCAAAATTCAGGGTAAAATATACAACTGGAAAGTGCCATTTGCTGATAAATCAGTCTATTGGAAATAGCCGCCCAGAACATGAGCTTTGTATCACCCTTAGTAATGCGTATTATTTTGATTTAAATTACTTTTGTCTATATTTTGCGATCCGTTTCTTTGCATAACGAAATGCATTAAATGACACGACAAGCTGTATAACCAGAGAAGTAGTGGCAGATATATCAGTATTCATATGTGATATTGTGAAGGATGGTTTTGCAAATACCCTGACGGCTTCAATGAAGAGGATAAGATCGCCTACAAGGATAAAAGGTAACCACCGATGAACCTAGAACGGCTAAAAACATTATATTTCTCCTGTTGTTACCTGTTTTCGGTAAGCAATCTCAGAACCGAGAATGATGGCAAATGGTAGAATAGTTACTTACTAATGTTAGATGTTTTATAAAAAAAGGAGAGACAGAAATGAAAAAGATCGCTTTAGTGACTGGCGCTAGTTCTGGTATAGGTAGAAATGCTGCACTTTCCTTAGCTACAGCTGATTTCACAGTTATTGCAACATCCCGTAGACTTGATGTATTGAAAGAAACTTCTGCAATGTCATCTGAAGGCATTGATTGTATTGTAAGTGATGTTACAGATACAACATCAGTCGATAGTCTCTTTAAAGAAATCAAACAAAGATATGGTCGTTTGGATGTTGTTTTTAATAATGCTGGCAGTATGGGACGTGCATCAAATTTTGGAGATATTCAGCTTAAAGATTGGGATCAAGTATTAGATGTTAATCTAAAGGGATCATTTCTAGTCGCAAATAGAGCATTCAGGTTAATGCGAGACCAAAAACCAAAGGGTGGTCGCATAATAAATAATGGTTCAATTTCTGCCTATGCACCACGACCTGGATCAACACCTTATACAGTTTCAAAACATGCAATCACGGGATTGACCCGTAGTATTTCTCTGGATGGTCGCGAGCACAACATAGCTTGTGGGCAGATCGACATTGGAAATGCAGCATCTGATATGACATCACAAATTAGTGCTGGAACTCTTCAAGCAGATGGTACTTTAAAAAGCGAGCCAACTATCGATTTACAGTATATTGGTGACGCTGTAGTGCACATGGCAAGCCTGCCACTTGAAGCCAATATATTATTTATGAATCTAATGGCCACTAACATGCCATTTGTTGGGCGGGGGTAACATCTAACTAAAATTGTCCCAAAATATTTGGTAAGGCATTGGATTTAAATTGAGAGCCGTTCTGTTGTACTGTATCACGCCACAGCCTCATATCACCTGAAAAAACAAATGTTTCACGTGAATCATAAACAAGGTCCCAGAGCCCATACCCAACCTCTAAGCTGATTTCTTATCAGAAGCAGAGGCCTTCATTTTCCCAGCCCGTTTCAAATGAGCCAAAACCAACATAAGGGCAGCTGGTGTCATTCCATCAATACGCCCAGCTTGCGCCAAAGTCTCCGGAGCATGTTTTGCAAGCTTAGTTCGAAGCTCCGTTGAAAGCCCTGAAATCCCCTCATAGGAAAAACCAACGGGAATAGAGAGTGCTTCATCTCGGCGAAGAGCTGCAATATCCGCATCTTGCCGCTCTAAATAAACCGCATAGCGAGCTTCGATAATAACCTGTTCAGCTATGCCATCCTCTAAAGACCCAATTTCAGACCAAATGGCTGATAAATCGTCTAATGAGACACCCTTATATGAAAGCAATTCAAACGCCGTCCGATGGCGTCCATCCTTCTTGATGGAAATTCCATGAGTTTCCGCTTCATTTGGCGTCAAACTGAGAGATTTAAGAAGGTCAATACCTTTCGAAATCTGAGCCTGTTTCACGTGAAACAATGATGCTCGTTCATCACTAATAAGCCCAAACTCAATTCCAACAGGTGTCAAACGCTGATCAGCATTATCAGAGCGCAATCTAAGGCGATACTCAGCTCGTGATGTAAACATACGATAGGGCTCGGTCACACCTCTGGTAACAAGATCATCAATCATGACCCCCATATACCCATCAGCCCGGCTAATCTTAAACTCTCTAGATGAGCCACTTGCTTTCAAAGCTCCATTCACCCCAGCAATCAAACCCTGAGCTCCAGCTTCTTCATAGCCTGTGGTGCCATTAATCTGCCCAGCCAAAAACAAACCAGGGATCTTTTGAACTTCTAAGGTTTGTGAAAGTTCTCGTGGATCAACATAATCATACTCAATGGCATAACCCGCCTGAGCTATACGTACATCCTCAAGCCCCTTCATAGTCTTTAGAAAAGCAAGCTGTACGTCTTCTGGTAATGAAGTTGACAAACCATTCGGATATATCAGCTCACTAGTGAGCCCTTCAGGCTCTAAAAATACCTGGTGAGCCGACCGCTCTTTAAAACGCACCACCTTATCCTCAATAGAAGGGCAATAGCGCGGTCCAACACCTTCAATCTGTCCCGTATACATAGGTGCCTGATCCAAATTTGATGTAATCAACTCATGCGTTTCTTCATTGGTATGAGTTATATGACAGCTAATTTGCGGTGTTGTGATCTCTGAATTCAAAAAAGAGAAAGGTTCAGGTGGGTTGTCACCTGGCTGTTCTTCCAAGATATCCCAATTTATAGATGCTTTATAAAGCCTTGCTGGCGTCCCTGTCTTAAGACGGCCAATGCGCAAACCAGTATCATAGAGCCGATCAGCTAGTTTAATCGCTGGCGCCTCACCAATACGGCCGGCCGGTGTACGTTCAGTTCCCCTGTGTATTTCTCCTCTAAGAAACGTCCCCGTTGTTAATACAACGGCGCCAGCTTTATAAACTTCACCATCAGCGGTAATCACACCAACACAAGTGCCATCTTCAATGAGTAAATCATCAACCGGCTGAGCTACAACAAACAGATTGTCCTGCGCCAATATCTCTTCCTGCATAGCAGCGCGGTATAATTCACGGTCAGCCTGGGCACGTGGACCTTGCACTGCGGGCCCTTTTGAGCGATTAAGCACACGAAATTGAATTCCCGCCTTATCAATCACACGTCCCATTAACCCATCAAGAGCATCAATCTCGCGAACCAGGTGCCCCTTACCCAAACCACCAATCGCCGGATTACATGACATCTCACCAATTGTCTCAAACTTATGAGTGATTAGGGCAGTCTTTACACCCATACGAGCTGAGGCACTGGCAGCCTCTGTTCCAGCATGTCCACCACCAACAACGATCACATCAAAAGGACCAACCTTTTGTGCATCATCCTTCTGAGAGATAGGCTCCACAAGCATAGTCATATGCAATATTCCTTAAAATATAAAATAAACTGGAAACTATAATCCAGTGGGGTGTCTACTAAGGCGTCACCTAGAGTTCCAGCTAAAACAAGCTATGATCAGGTCTTTAAGTTCAAAATGCCTGAACCAAAGATCTCCTTTACATACTATATGAAAAGGCAAGCAGAGACAGTCTAATATCATCAATCTAATCTCATTTGAGCTCAAGAACTGATCTTTATATTCTAACACCACAAAGCAATCAACCAATCCATGAATACCAATTGAATACAAACACAAGCCAAAGCTCTGCAATAAGCTGGTTAAATAAGAAAAATTATATTAAACAGCGTTCAATTATATTTATGAAACTCCTAGTAGAATTGATCTCCATTCTCATGCTCAAGAAACAGTATGTTTCACGTGAATCATTATTTAAAAAATCAAATCAGTACTAAAAAGAAACAGATGCCATGTCGTATGCTAGGGATACGGTAGTAGCTATAGTTAATCTCAAATTGATACCTCAACTGTTTCACGTGAATCAATTCACAACATGAAGTTGAGAATAAGAAGGTAATCATCAGGGATCGATCAATTGGTGACCCTTTCATGTGATTTTTAAATTCTCACTTATACCACTGCCATTTCAGTCACCCATGTATGATCAACTATGTAACTACCGTAGGCGTACATTCGTGATCTTAGAAAATCCTAAATGAGAAATTGATCCATGGTGAAACATCAATTGAAGGCCTATCGGATTTAATGGCAATTCAAGGTCATCTTGTTTCACGTGAATCATTTCTGGAAATCTTGATGACTGATTTTTAAGCATCATTGCAAAGTCAAGTCGTCTCGTTTCTTAAGGGCCAAATAGAAAAATATTCTGTGAGGTCGTTAGCTTTTTTTGTTTCACGTGAAACGAATGAAATGGGACAATTTTCACAGAATGCCTTCAGCGGCCCCATTAGAGGCTGTGGTGAGCTGTTCGATCGCTTGTTAACCATTTATTAATATTTAAGATCTGAAATTAAACCTCCCCACTATCGTCTACAGCCGATAAAATGGGACAAATTCTACAATGAAATTCAGAGATACTTGATGTTAATTTCACGTGACAAAAGTGCTAATTATCTAATTTTTAAAACTTACCCCCTCAAACCTCATAAATCCGATTTAGATTTTTCCAAAAAATGCCCGTGGAAAAATGGAATCTTTCTTCCAAAAAATGGGGAGGGAGTCATAAAAAGTGGGGAGGGAGTCTGTTTTGCTAGGGAGGGAGTCAATTTTGTTAAAAATTTGGCGAAAAGATTCCTCCCCACCACAAAATTTTCATGTTTCACGTGAAACATTCATCAAGCTGACTCAATTCAATTTACCATCAGCGACCATATAAAATCTGTGGCATTTAAGACTCACCACCTGCCATCCTATTTACCAATACAAAATTCAACAAAGATTTTATCAAGTACATCTTCAACATCAACCTTACCTACAAGACGACCTAATGAAAATGCCGCCTGCCTCAGATCTTCAGCACGAAGCTCTGTATCTGAGAGATCCCCTTCAACAAAATTTCCAAGTTCAACTGAACATTTTCTTAAAAGTTCACGGTGCCGTTCACGGGTTATAACCACTGTCTCACCCTGCCCCACTCTCTCCTTAACAGCCTCAGAAATCCGTGATGATAAATCGTCTAAACCGGCCCCTTCTTGAGCAGAAATTTGTACGTCAACTAACTCAGATTTTATATCTGGGAGGTGAGCTAGATCGCACTTATTCCAAACTCTCAAAACTGGAATTTCTTCATTGAAATTTTCATCAGTTAATTCAAACTGAGGTTCTGTTCCATCAATCAGAAACAAGATTAATTCAGCCCTGTCAGCTTGCTCAAAACTGCGGCGAATACCTTCAAGTTCAACCTTGCTTTTGGTCTCACGAATTCCAGCTGTGTCAGTTACAATGACGGGCAAACCATCAATGTCCATTCGTACTTCAATCACGTCACGAGTGGTCCCTGCCTCATCAGAGACAATGGCAACATCACGTTTGGCTAGTGCATTTAATAAACGAGATTTCCCTGCATTGGGCGGTCCAACAATAACAACACGAAATCCATCTCGAACAATTTCACCGCGCGACCCATCATTCAAAAAATGATCAATCTTCGTTTGTAGGGTTTGTACAGTAGGAAGTGCCTCACCAGCAATATCTTCTGGTACATCAGCTTCATCAGAAAAATCAAGAGCTGACTCAACAAGTGCGATCGCGTAGATCAAATCTGAGCGCCAGCTTTCATATAGTTTAGAAGTTTCACCGCCAAGTTGGGTTAACGCTTGAGACTTTTGCCCCAAAGTATCAGCAGCAATTAAATCCGCTAAACCTTCCACTTCAATTAAATCGAGCTTTCCATTCTCAAACCCACGGCGAGAAAACTCACCCCGTTCAGCCATACGGCAATTTTGGAATGTACTAAGCTTAGCTAAAACCGAACTGATAACAGCTCGGCCACCATGAATATGAAATTCAACAACATCCTCACCAGTGAAACTACGCGGCCCTTCAAAATAAAGAACTAAAGCCTCATCGAGAATTGAATTATCTACAGGATCAACCAACCGAGTGAGATGCGCAAAACGATCCCTAGGGATTTTCCCACAAAGAGAAGTTGTAATCTGTGGCACCTCAGGTCCAGAAACACGAATTACAGCAACCCCGGTTGGCCCAGCGCCGCTTGATAATGCATAAATCGTTTCCAAACCCATTCCAAAACCACCTAAAAAGTCTAAAGTCAAACCACCAAAGTATAATTTAAAATCATTCTAAAGAAAGCTAACATCTTTGAAAATGATCTTTCATTTCATAAAGAAGCTATCTACTACTATACAGAAATTATAAACTTGCCATTAACTAAAGGTTTCACCGCACATGTCACTGAACCAACTTGAACAAGAAACCAGTCCTTATCTCCTGGCACATAAAGATAACCCGGTTCATTGGTGGCCCTGGGGTGAAGAAGCTTTAGAAATAGCAAAAAAAAACAATAAACCAATAATGATATCAATTGGCTATGCGGCCTGCCATTGGTGCCATGTTATGGCAGATGAAAGTTTTGCAGATCAAGAAACAGCTGAACTGATGAACGAAAAATTCATCAATATAAAAGTTGATAGAGAAGAACGCCCTGATATCGATCATATTTACATGAGCGCACTATCAGAGCTTGGTGAACAAACCGGCTGGCCCCTCACTATGTTTCTTACACCAGAAGGTAAACCATATTGGGGAGGAACGTATTTTCCTAAAATCCAAGGAGATGGTCGCCCTTCTTTCAAACAAGCTTTAGAATTCGCTGAAACCATCTTCGTGAAGGATAAAGAGGCCGTAGAGCAGAATTCGGAAAGCCTCACACAACTCATTGCGGCAGAACGCCCTAAAATGATGGGGCCAGATATCTCTGATGACATCCTTTTAAACATGAATCAGCGCCTTGGTGATATGATGGATGGCAAACATGGTGGATTAAGAGGCGCACCTAAATTTCCTCAATATCCAATCTTTAATTTACTATGGCGGATTGGCCAAAGGTTTGATCAAGACAGAGCAAAAACTGCAGTTGAAGCCTTACTAGGTTCAGTATTCCAAGGTGGCATCTATGATCATTTAGGTGGTGGACTTGCCCGCTACGCAACAGACGAGAAATGGCTTGTTCCTCATTTTGAAAAGATGTTATCCGATAATGCCTTAATGCTCGAACTAGCCATCAATGTATATAAAGAAAAAAACTCACCACTTCTAAAACAAAGAATAGAAGAAATCATAAACTGGTTGAAACGAGACATGCTCACCAGTGAAGGTGCTTTTACCACGTCACAAGATGCAGATAGCGAAGACGAAAAAGGTGAATACAGCGAGGGCAAATTTTATGTTTGGACAGCAAATGAAATCAAAGAGCTCCTAAAAGATGATTACGACTTTTTTGCAAAACACTACGATGTTACCGAAGCCGGAAATTGCGAGAATGTAACCATTCTCAATCGGCTGAACTCAGCAAATTGGTTATCAGACGAAGAGGAAGCTCGCCTGAGTAAAGCAAGAAGCACCTTATTATCCGCCCGCAATCAAAGAGTAAAACCAAACTTAGATGATAAGATCCTAGCCGACTGGAACGGCATGGCAATCACATCGCTAACCCTGGCCTCAGACACATTCAACAACCATGAATGGCGAGATCTTGCAATCAAAGCATATAGTTTCATTAAAAACACAATGGATACAGAGAAAGGCCTTCATCACTCTTATCGCTTAGGTAAATGCTCAAGCCCCGCCATTTACAATGACTATGCGCAAATGACCAGAGCAGCTCTAAGCCTATATAATTCAACAGGCAACAAAGACTACGTTAATGATGCCACAAAATGGACAAACGCACTAAACGAAAATTTTTGGTGTGAAGAATTTGGCGGTTATTTTATCACCGGTAAAAATAGAAACGATGTCATCATTCGCGGCAAAACAGGTGCTGATGAAGCAACTCCAAATGGTAATGCTGTCATGATTTCAAATTTGATGGCCCTATATCTTCTAACAGGCAAGGAAGAATACAAAGAAAAAGCCAAAAAAATAGGTCAATGCTTCGGCAATGCAATCGCAAAAAATATCTTCGCTCATGTTGGTCTCTTAGCTGGTTCAATTGATATTATAGCAGCAATACATATCGTTATTATCAAAACAGAAAAAGAAGACAAAGTTGCAAATGAAATGATTGAGATGATCAAACAAGCTCCAGTTTCAGGCCTTGTTATACAAGCCATTGAACAAACTGAGGTCCTCCCTGAAAATACACCTATAAAAGACAAAAAATTATCGGGTGATAAAACAACTGCCTATATTTGTGTTGGCCAAACATGCCTGGAACCTGTCACAAACGTAAAAGACCTAATAAGCAATTTAAATAAAGCCAAAGAAGCATAAATTCAGTGAAATACAAACCTGCTCTATAAGTTTGTATTTCACATCTAATGCCTATACTCGGTTTAACCCGTTTGTACTTGTATCGATTGTGTACGAGCCAATTGGGTTAAACCATCATAACCCCAACTATCCCCTACAACTTCATCTATAACCACATAACTCGCTTCAGCAAGGGGACCGATAATCTCTTTCAGCATCAAAATACTCTGCTTGATCATTTCAGACTTTTCTTCAGCCGTATTCGTTCCTTCAGTCACTTTAATGTCCATATAAATCACCGAATATGAAGAGTTATTCATAGGTATAGAACCAATAGCCCAATGGCTGCCCTCATAACAATCAATGCGCACTGAAGTAAGTTCCTCCTTTTTATGCATAACATCCTTCATAAGTTTTGTTGTTTGCTGAAATAGTTGCAGTTTCTGCTCCTCAGTAAGCTTACAACCAGAGTGAGTAATATTAATAAACGGCATGTTTGAGCTCCTCATTTAAACTTCATCTTTAAAAAGTTAAATGAGTTAAATAGGTAATAATAGTTTAATATTTTTATGAATTAGATTAATATAATTTATCTATTAATGTAAATGAGTTTAAAAATATGGCTTTGAATTTAGATATGGATTGCCTACGCACATTCATAACAATAAATAATCTTGGAAGTTTTGCTGATGCAGCCGATCATCTTCATCGAACAGCTCCGGCCATTAGTTTACAAATCAAACGGTTAGAAGACCAGCTCGGCACAAAGATTTTCCAAAAATCAGGTCGTAAAATGATCTTAAGTACAGCAGGAGAAAACCTGCTACATAAAGCCCAGAAAATCCTCGATATAAATGATGAGATTGTACTACGCTTATCTATAAAACCTTTAAAAGGCAAAATAGCCCTAGGGGTAATTCAAGATTATGCTGATACTTTCTTACCCCTGATTTTAAATAAATTTAAATCAACACACCCAGATGTTCACATCACAGTAATCGTTGACAGTACAAAAAATTTAACAACTCAAATCAAAAAAGGAACACTAGATCTTGCAATTGCGATTGATGATAAATCAAATTTAAAAAAAGAAAAAATAAAGCAAGAAAAAATGGTTTGGCTCTCCAAGCCATCTCTAGAAATCAACCCGAAATTGCCTCTACCTCTTGTTCTTCTTGAAGCACCCTGTACATTTAGAGAAAAAGCAATTGAAGCATTAAATAATCAAGAAAGAAGCTGGGAAATCGTTTTTACAAGCCCAAGTCTTTCAGGTCTTTATGCAGCTATCGACGCCGGTCTCGGCATTACAGCCCGAACCAAGCTCTCGTGTAATGAAGAAATTGAGCAATCCATCAAAGCTCTAAAGTTACCTAAACTCCCCACTGTTAATTTCGTAATTTATGAAAAAAAGAAACAGAGTGAAAGCTCAGTAATGTTTAAAAAAATCATTCAAAGCGAAAGCATAAAAATGTATAGACAAAGTATAGATGAATGCTAGCCTTGCCATAAAGTATTCATAACCTTATTGTACAAACTCCAATTTTATAAATGGATATAGAAAAACAAAGACCCTAATGGAATTTTACACACAAATCGCAGCCCTGCCTTATGTCTTTACAAAAGATGAACTTTTGGTCTGCTTAATCACTTCAAGAGAAACGAAACGCTTGGTCATACCTAAGGGCTGGCCCAAGCTTGGAGTCTCATCTCATCAAATGGCCAAAATTGAAGCTGAGGAAGAAGCTGGACTAATTGGGCAAATTTCAAAAGACACCATTGGCTCATATAATTATAGAAAAAAACTACATACATTTGCTAACATCACATGTGAGGTCGAAATTTATCCCCTTCATGTCTCCCATCAACTTATGGATTTTCCTGAAAACAAACAACGCAGTGTTCATTGGTTTAACCCTATTGAAGCCTCAAACAGGGTTGAAGAAAAAGAATTCTCAGAAATTCTTTTAAAAATCGAAAAAAAACTGACCAAATCAAATAAAAAAATAAAGACCAAAAAAGCCAGTTGAATGCACAAAAGTTCATTAATAATTTTGAATAAATAGATAGCGTTAAATCTAAATTCCCTGTAAATAGACAAAAATTGGAAGTCTAGTGTGTCACTTAAAAGTGGATTCCTATTTTAAGATAGAGCGGTTGCTAGTGGGCAACTGAAGCGCTAAAAATTGACACACCAAAAAAAGAGATAAAGCATATCTCACGATTCCAATAAAAAGCTATATGCTCTTGGTGGGGGAAATTAAAATGACGGATGACAAAAGTCATGCAAATGAGGGCAAAATTTCTATTCAGAAGCCTTCTCTAGACAAAGATCTTCACAAATTAAGTAAACTAGAAGACGCAACCCGCTATTCAGCACGCCACCTAGGCTCTTCAGGCATAGCCCTTCTATTCCTCGCCATAGCAGGCATCATAGCTGCAACCTTACTTCCAAATCAGCCCCACTCTCTAATCATCATTATCGCAGCTATCATTGGCGGTTATATGGCGCTTAATATTGGTGCAAATGATGTTGCCAACAATGTTGGACCAGCCGTTGGCTCGAAAGCATTAACAATGTTTGGCGCTCTTATCATTGCAGCTGTATTTGAAAGTGCTGGCGCCTTACTTGCAGGCGGCGACGTAGTAAAAACCATTGCAAAAGGCATCATTGACCCTTCCTTAGTCAAAGATAGTCAAACTTTCATATGGGCAATGATGGCAGCCCTGCTCTCATCAGCACTGTGGGTTAATCTAGCAACTTATTTAAGAGCCCCTGTCTCTACAACACACTCCGTTGTAGGCGGTGTAATGGGCGGAGGCATAGCAGCTGTAGGGTTCAGTGCAGTTAATTGGTCAACCATGGCAGCAATTGCAGCAAGTTGGGTCATCTCTCCATTTCTCGGCGGTCTTATCGCAGCTATGATATTAGCATTTATCAAAACCTTTATCATTTACCGAGAAGATAAAATAAAAGCAGCCCGCTTTTGGTTACCTATTCTTGTATCGCTAATGGCTGGTGTCTTCTCAGCTTACCTAATGACCAAAGGTCTAAAAAAGATCTGGCGCCCATCAAGCAATGAAATCATGATTTACTCATCTCTGATTTTTATCATTGTCTATGTCATCATGTTGCCAACCATAAAAAAGCAATCTGAAAATATGACAAATAGAAACCAGTCACTCCGCACACTGTTTCATTTCCCTCTCATCTGTTCAGCAGCCTTGCTTTCTTTTGCTCACGGCGCAAATGATGTCGCAAATGCCGTCGGTCCTTTAGCCGCTATTTTACACGCTGTACAATTTGACAACATCACAGCAACCGTCCGCATTCCATCATGGGTCATGCTCATAGGAGCCATTGGTATCAGCTTAGGTTTACTTTTATACGGCCCTCATTTAATTAAAATGGTCGGAGAACAAATCACTAAAATGAACCCAATGCGAGCCTTCTCTGTTGCTCTAGCAGCTGCTATCACGGTGATTATAGCTTCTGCATTTGGTCTACCAGTAAGCTCAACTCATATCGCTGTAGGTGCTGTATTTGGTGTTGGCTTCTTTCGTGAATATTACACTGCGAATAGTAAGCGTAGAAAAAAGTTCATTAAAAAGAATCCCAAAACCACCAAATCTGAAACAGAATTTAATATCGTAAAAAAAGAAATTCAAAGAAGAAAATTGGTAAGACGATCCCACTTCATGGTGATTGTAACCGCCTGGGTCGTCACAGTACCAGCTGCAGCAGTACTTTCTGCTACCATATTTTTACTACTAAATACGTTTGCTCGTTATTAATAGCTCAGCTAATTTACTAAATTTTTAGCCATCCTCGATAAGCAATTAGTCGCCCTAACAACGGCACCGATAAATCAATGTCAAATGCATAGCGCCCCTTCGCGTCTATGAATTCCTTTGTTTGACTACGAGGTGCAAAAAATTTCGGCAAAGGCACACTAAAAAACCACCATCGATCGATGCGCCAAAATACTGTTTCATCTTCAATAGACAAAACAAGTCCAAAACACAAAGGACCAAATCGTTCTCTTAAATAAAAATGTTCCTCATAAGGTTTGTTTTTATCATCTAAATACAAATACGTACTAAAATAACTCTTGCCAAAATAACGAGACCAACGTTCGCCCTCACCTTTTTTTTCAATCACTAACTTAATAGGCACCTGCGAAGTTGATGGTAAACGAAGCAAAGTTGCAAGGAGTTGTAAAATCAAGCTCTCGCCTCGGAGAACTTCAGACTCACCCTCAAACTCATGCTGACCAACTGCCTTATGAAAAATTTGCCAAGGCAAAGGCATAGAGTTAAACCGAGTTGTAAATAACCGTTGGAATAAAGAAGTTTGATGTTCAGTAAATTCATCCATTCAATCCAACCAATCTCTTATTTAAATCAGCTGTAGGAACAAGACATACATCCTGCTTCCCAAACAATGCATAACGATTTCTGGCCACACGTTTATAAAAAAAATTGAGTACAGATTTAGGTAAAATCTTTAAAAAAGAAATGAGCTTCCACGGATATCCAACAACATTAAAAACACAAAATGCCGCAAACATTTTTTCATATAGATGTCCATCAACAATCACTAAATTGGTTTCATAGTTTTCAGCATCCAAATTATAGTGATTATATAATGCTTGCCCTAGGGGAGATTGCGCCGTTGTAAACACAAATTGTTCTTCCTTATCTCGTGCCAAAACCCATTGAGCGAAAAAAGAACACAAAACACAAACCCCATCAAAAACAATTAATGGCCGTCTCCCATCCCAATCATAAAGCTCTAACCCATTCATATAACTATAAGATTCGCGTTTCACTGTTGGTCCCTCTCAAAAGTGAAAAATAAAAAAATAAACAATGCGACAGAATGTCGCAAATTTAAATCGTGACAAGGTCTAAATCAATCACTACAAACCGCACCGCTGCTTAAAAAATGGCTGCGTCATCCTCAAAAGACGTTTTCAAGTCACTAAGCAGTGAACCGAAATAACGAGTTTACTATCACTGATTTTAACTTCACAAAGAAGAGATAATGTACAAAAAAACAATCCTTACCGGGATCATCGGTACAGTCATGTTCGTCATGCTGTCTGCCGTTCCATTTGTTAATGTGTTTACAACTCAAGCCCAGGCCGCTGGTGCCAGTACTCGCACTGGATGTTTACCAGGCATCATTAAAAGCCGCCTACATCAAATAAGAAAAAAATTCGGCAAAATAAGAGTAGTTTCTACACACCGCCCAGGCGCACGTATCGCTGGCAGTGGTAAACGTAGCTATCATGCATCATGCCGTGCAGTAGACTTTCATCCACCACGCGGCAAATACAGAGCCGTCGTCAATTGGCTAAAAAAAGTTCATAAAGGCGGTGTTGGCACATATAGCTGCGGCATGCACCACATCCACCTCGACAATGGACCAAGAGTGCGTTTCCATCATTGCGTTAACAAACATGGAAGCCCTCTGCGAAAAGGACGTAAAAAGCGTTATTATACAAAAAAGAAATACAAGCATAAAAAACATTACGCAAAACGCAAATCTCATAAAAAACATTATTCACTTGGTGCAAAACACAATACTTATTACTCAGCACCAAAAACTGTTCATCAAAAAACATATGTTATTTATAACTAAAACATGAAATATCATTAGGTCACATTTTAAAATGTGACCTAATTTTTCACCAAATGCTGACAGCTCCTGACAAGTTTTTTTAAACTTTACTTAGATCTAACATTTTCTGACACGCAACTATTATCAATTCTCCTATGATTTAAGAACCAAACTTAATAGGAGAACCATTATGAAAATACTTATCACTTTACTGTTTGCAAGTTTAAGCCTCACACTCGTTACCAGTTGTTTTGCAACAGAATACAAAGATCAATATGGAACAACTAATCCAGTTGAAGAAAGCATTGAGTTTCAATTAGACAAATTAAAAACATCTCCCCACAATGGAACACTCACAGTCCTTTGCTGGAAGGCTCACGAACTAAGAAAAGCCAGCATGAATAAAAAAGCACTTCCAGTTCTTTTAGAGTGTGCAAAAAGAGGGCACGACATATCAATGCTAGATTTAGCAAGTATGTATGAATTAGGTACAGAAGTTAAACAGAGCTACAAACAGGCAGCTAAATGGCTTAAAAAATCAAGCGATCGAGGTTTTAGTACAGCACAACTATATTATGGAATTGCCCTGCTAACCGGAAAAGGGGTTAAACAAAATATAACCGAAGGAAAATCGCTCATTCATAAAGCTGCTGCACAAAATGATCACCTTGCCATCAACTTAATCAACTCCAATTATAATATTGAAACCATTATTCCCGATGGAGATTTAAAAACAAACCAAAATTCAAAAACACTCAATATCAATTAAAACTACAATGCACTCATCGATAAAGAGTTTGAAAATTATCATTCAAACTCTTTTCTCCCTTTCAAACCAACCATAGAAAAATTTACAAGTCTAAAAAAAAGAGTAATGTCGGCAATAACCATAATTAATGTCGAATAGGTGAGACTTGCTCAATTCACTAACCCTTATTCTCTGTTGTCAATTAGCCGGAGAATTCACAGTCAAAGCCACAGATATAACCGCACCAGGTCCGGTTATAGGCATGATCTTTTTATTGATAATTCTATTAATAAAAGGGTCAATCCAAAAAGATTTAGAAACAACAGCAAATAGCTTATTAAGCAATCTCTCGCTTCTGTTTGTTCCAGCTGGTGTTGGCCTAATGTTGCACTTTCAATTGATTGGCAAAGAATGGCTTCCTATCACAATTTCACTAATCGTCAGCACAATCCTAACCATCGCAGTAACAGGATTAATGATGGTATGGCTCACCAATAACAATATAGATGAAACTACGAACAAGCATAAAACTGACAATAAAAAAGAAAGCTCAAATTAATGAATGAGTTCAGTGAAATTTGGGTTTACTTAAGAGCAAGCCCTCTCATGCATCTCACCTTAACATTGGTAGCCTACCAAATAGGAAATTGGATTTATAAAAAAACAAATCTAAATCCACTTTTCAATCCAGTACTAATCGCAATGATAATTATAGTTCCCATATTACTAATCTCTAAAACAAGCTACATAGATTATTTTCAAGGGGCACAATTTGTACATTTCCTATTAGGACCAGCAACAGTAGCTTTAGCCATTCCTCTATACCAACAATTTGAAAAAGTTAAACAATCAGCTTTTGCTATCTCAGTTAGTGTTCTAACTGGATCTCTAACAGCCATGTTATCGGCTATTTTTATAGGAAAGTTACTAAACAGCTCAACAACAGCTCTCATTTCTTTAGCGCCAAAATCAACCACAACACCTGTAGCCATGGGCATTACAGAACAATTAGGTGGTCTCCCATCACTTACCGCAATCTTAGTCATTGTAACAGGCATCCTTGGCGCTATGATTGGCCCACTTATTTTAAATTTTCTTGGAATAAAAAACAAAAGAGCAAGAGGTCTTGCTATTGGAACTGCTAGTCATGGCATAGGAACTGCCAGAGCATACCAAATCAATAAAACAGCAGGAACCTTCGCTGGGCTCGCAATGGGCATCAACGCCCTTGCAACGGCTTTGTTACTACCGCTCATTTGGCAGTGGTTATTTTAAATCGCTAATTCATAATAATTAGATTTAGAATCAACTATAAATTGATTGCGTCCCTGTTCCTTAGCTTCATACATCGCCATATCAACAGCCTTAATAAAAGAAGCAATATCTACATCAAATTTAGGGTAAATGGTAGATGCACCAATGCTGACAGTCGTTGTTAAAGCACCAATATCCGTTTTCATTTTTAAATTTTGCACTGCAGACATCAACCGCTCTAAAGCTTGAAATAAGTCTTGTTTTTCACACCCAGGTAAAATGATCAAACATTCATCGCCACCCCATCGACTAACAACGTCAAAAGTTCTGAGCGACCCAAGAAGAACTTCAGAAACTTTTTGTAACACTTGGTCACCAATACAATGACCAAAGCTATCATTAATCTGTTTGAAATGATCAATATCAACCATAGCAACAGATAAAGGTGTCCCCCGCCTTATGGCATAATCCCATTCACGTTTTAGTAAATTTTGACCACCAGCCCTATTCCATAAACGCGTTAAAGGATCAATGAGTGCAGCCCGTTCAGCTTCTTTCAAATCATTCACCAAAGAGTGGTGGGCTTCGGTCAAAGCAATATTATTTAATTCAGATTGAACCATCGCAGTCAAATCGCTAAGTAGCATAATTTGATCATCAGTCATTTCTCTTGGTGCTTGGTCAATGGCACATAAACTACCAATCTTATAAGTATCACCAAGTATTAAAGGACAGCCCGCATAAAACCGAATTTTAGGATCACTTGTAACAAGTGGGTTATCACTAAATCTCTCATCTTTGAGTGCATCAGGAATAACCAAAGGCTCATCTTGAAGAATAGTGTGAGCACAAAAAGAAACTTTTCTACTTGTCTCAGTAATATCTAAACCTTGAATGGATTTAAACCATTGTCGATCACAATCAATTAACGAAATTGCTGCAATTGGTACATCGAGAGCCTGGCATACAATGCGTGTTATACGCTCAAAACGTTCTTCAATAGGAGTTTCTAAAATTTGTAATTTCTTTAAAAACTCAAGACGCTTTTCTTCATCAATTGGATTAATTGGCTCAATCATAATACGCCCCAGAAATGCACTTAAACAAATAAATTAACAATAACAGTTAGCTATGTATTTAGCAGTCTTAAATTAAGCTAATACTCAGATTACGCATTTTTTCTGAATATATCAAAATTAAGAAAAGCAGCAACACTAACCCAGAGTAGATAAGGCACAAAAAGATAAGAGGCAACAGGGACTAGCGGATAAGAAAAAATAATAAATAATAAAATAACGAGCCATAAAATTAAAATATCAATGAGCCCTATAAACATTCGCTTCAAGCCAAAAAAGAGATATGACCAAGCCATATTTAAAATTAGCTGTAAGACCCAAAGAAAGAGAAGAATACCAAGCCCATGCTCCTCCCAAACAAACCAACCAGCAAAAGCTATGAAGATATAAAGTACACTCCAAACCACTGGAAACATCCAGTTGGGTGGTGTCCAACTAGGTTTATTTAAAGAGGCATACCACTCACCAGGTTTAAATAAACTTCCAGTTGAAGCAGCAGCTAAAACAAGCAAAACAAAAACGAAAAGAGAAAGATAAGCCATAAACAAATTTCCCATCTAAAAAACCATCATTAAACTTGAAATAACAACTTACATGAAATTTTTAAGATAATGAAATTTTCAGCCGTTTAATAATCTATCAGTAAGGCCAGCAAATATGACCATAGTAACAAGTGAAACCAATGCTGTAAGAGATAAAACTGATACCCCTGAAAGCCCAGCACCTACACTACAACCAACAGCCAGCACGCCTCCAAATCCCATCAAAGAAGCACCAATCACATAACGAAAGAACCCACTCTCTTTCGTAAAGAAAGCAAACTTAAACTCTTTTCCAAACAATGAAGCCATAAACGAACCAACAAAAACACCACCAATCATCCCAATTTCAAAACCAGGTTTCAAAGGAATAATCCTAAATAAACTATTTAAAGCTTCAACCGAAGGGCCAATAAAACTGATTGATTGAACAGGAATGATATCAAAAGAAACAGACGCATGCAGTCCAGTTAAAACCCATCCTAAAATAACAGCCAATCCAACCCCAATGGCCGTTACAAACTGCCATAAACTAAGTTGAGCTTTTGCGCCAAAATATAATCCAGAACAAAAAAGAATAAATCCAAAGGCAAGGCCAGACCCCTCAGGCAGATAAGTTGACATATCTCGAATTGAAGGTGAAATAGAATACAACCCAACTATGAACGATCTAGAAGGTGAGAAAATCCCCCGAATAGTTTGTTCAGCAACTATGGCAATAAGAACCCAACTTAGCAATGCACGGACATTTCCCGTAGCTGACAAAATCAACAAACGGCTCGCACAACCACGTGCCAAAATCATTCCAACACCAAAAATTGCTCCTCCGATTAAAGCACCAGAAAGAGAGCCATAAGCATTTAAATAACTAATTTTTGAAATATCAATTGTTTGATTAAAAAGTAAAAGTTGAGTGAGAAAAAAAGCAAATGAAAATGCTAAAAGCCAGATAGGAACCATTCGTCCTTTTTGTTTCCGCCAAAATTCTAAAACAGCAGATCTCAAACAAAAGCGACTTTGTTGAGCAAAAATTCCAAACAAAGATCCAGTTAATAAACCTATATAGAAAGAAGAATAATCAGCCCCTAGAAATTCTGTCCAAGCTTCAAATTCACTAATCATCTGACTATCCAAACACTAAAAATAATAACAAATTCATCAACATAAAACTATTAGACAAAAGAAAAGCGAATAAAAAATACACTTACCCCATAACAAAATAATATTTTAAGCTGAAAAAAAAGAAATTAGATAGTTCTATGAGATTAGTCAAACATTCAGTAATTCCTAACTATTTTAGTTAGGTACTAAAAATTAAAAAAAAATGCTCCTCCAATTGTTAGTAAACAATCGAAAGAGCATTATAATAATGAATAATAATAAAATCTAAGCGTTCATGCTATCGAAGAAGTCATTATTGCCTTTGGTTCCCTTTAATTTATCAATCAGGAACTCAATGCCATCCATAGGCCCCATAGGGTTCAAAATCCGGCGCAAGACATACATTTTCTTCAATTGTTCATCCGGAACAAGCAATTCTTCTTTCCGCGTACCAGACTTAGCAATATCAATAGATGGGAACACCCGTTTATCAGCAACCTTACGATCAAGAATAACCTCAGAGTTACCAGTACCCTTAAATTCTTCAAAGATAACCTCATCCATACGGCTACCCGTATCAATAAGAGCTGTTGCGATAATTGTAAGAGATCCACCCTCTTCAATATTACGAGCTGCACCAAAGAAACGTTTTGGACGTTGTAGAGCATTTGAATCAACACCACCCGTTAGAACCTTACCAGAAGAAGGAACAACAGTATTATAAGCCCGGCCAAGTCGTGTAATTGAATCAAGCAAAATTACAACATCTCGCTTATGCTCAACAAGTCGTTTCGCTTTCTCAATCACCATTTCAGAAACCTGAACGTGACGAGTAGGCGGTTCATCAAACGTCGAAGATACAACTTCACCTTGAACAGAACGTTGCATATCGGTTACTTCTTCAGGCCGTTCATCAATCAATAATACAATCACATAACATTCAGGATGGTTCGTAGTAATCGAATGAGCAATATTTTGTAGTAAAACAGTCTTACCAGTACGAGGTGGTGCAACAATCAAAGCCCGTTGGCCTTTACCCATAGGAGAGACAATATCAATCACACGAGCAGACATATCCTCAGTTTCATGATCTTCAATTTCCATCTTAAGCCACTCATCAGGATAAAGTGGTGTTAAATTATCAAAATTGATTTTGTGTTTGCCTTTATCCGGCTCTTCAAAATTAATGAAATTAACTTTTAAAAGAGCAAAATACCGCTCTCCATCTTTCGGACTACGAATTTGTCCTTCAATCGTATCACCAGTTCGCAAGCCAAATCGACGTATTTGGCTAGGGCTTACATAAATATCATCTGGCCCAGGTAAATAATTCGCATCCGGTGATCTTAAAAAACCAAAACCATCTTGCAAAATTTCAACAACTCCTGTGCCAATAATTTCAATATTATCTGTGGCAAGTTGTTTTAGAATAGCAAACATCAATTCTTGTTTGCGCATAGAACTGGCATTCTCAACTTCAACTTCATCAGCGAAGGTTAAAAGCTCAGTTGGTGTTTTGACTTTAAGGTCCTGGAGTTTCATTTGATCCATGGAAAGGCTCCAAAAAAAGGATGAGAGTGAATAAGGTGAGGATGTTTAAGTAGTGGTAAAACACTTAAATCTGAAAATAAAAACAGATAAAAGCACAACGCCGAGTATAGTTCTACTTACACATATTTAATGAGAATTACGATAAGATCATTAATTTTTAGTTGACAAGACCATATCAAAATAAGTGCACCTAGAAAAGGGGCCAATAGGGCTAAAACTCATTAAATACAGGCTAATTAACCATTAAAACGGTTTAAAAATCACTAAAATAACAATTATGATCATTAAGACCGTCGGTACTTCATTAATGATTCGAAAAAATTTATCAGTACGATCAGAACGATCTTCAGCAAATTCACGCCGATATTTTGCAAGCATCATATGAGCAATAGTGAGAAAAACGACCAAAAGTAACTTCACGTGAAACCAAGGTTCACTTAAAAAGCCCTGCAAATATCCAGTGAGCAATCCAGCCACCCAACTAACGATCATAGCTGGGTTCATGATAAAGCGAAGTAACCGATATTCCATAATTTTGAGAGTTTCTGAAAGCTCGGAACTTCTCCTGGTTCCCGCATGATAAACATAAAGGCGAGGCAAATATAAAAGCCCAGCCATCCATGAAATCACAGCCACAATATGAATAACTTTGGTGAAATCAGCCCAAAAAGAAAGATCCATAATCAACTCTCAAAAATGATAAAGAAAACTTTCGCCAAAACTTACCTGCGAACTAATTTAATAAACTGCTCAACATGGTCAAGCGGAGTAAATTGTTGAATGCCATGGCCAAGATTAAAAATAAACGGCCCATCAGACCAAGCTTCAAAAACCATATCAACTTGACGCTTCAAAGCATCACCACCAGCCATCAAAGCCAAACTGTCAACATTACCCTGAACGGTTACTTTTGATTGCAAATGATCACGCGCCCACTTTGGATCAATCGTTTCATCAACACTCACACCTTGCACATTAACCGCTTCGATATATCTAGTATAAAGAGGCCCTGCCCCACGAGGAAATCCAATAATTGGTATATGAGGATATTTTACACGAAGAGCATCAACAATACGAACAGTTGGCTCAATGACCCAACGCTCAAATTGATCAACCGGTAAACTTCCTGCCCAGCTATCAAACAATTGCAAAGCTTCAGCCCCAGCTTCAACCTGGCGAGACAAATAATCAATGGATGCCACAACTAAAATATCCATTAAAGCCTGAAAAAATTCAGGATCAGAATATGCTACAGATCTAGCTGGTGCCTGATTAACTGTACCTTGGCCACCAACAATATAAGTTGCTACAGTCCAGGGCGAGCCACAAAATCCAATCAAAGCTGTATCTTTAGGTAAACCAGCTTTAATCAATTTTACAGTTTCAGCAATTGAGTTAAATTTTTCATCAACTTTGGAAAGATCTAATTGTTTTAATTCTTCTAAATTTGTAATCGGATTTAATCTTGGACCTTCCCCAGTCTCAAATCGAACATCTTGTCCAAGAGCGTCAGGTACTACCAGAATATCTGCAAACAAAATAGATGCATCAAACCCGAACCGTCTTATCGGTTGTAATGTGACCTCACAAGCTAGCTCTGGATTATAGCAAAGCTTTAAGAAACTACCTGCTTGTTCCCGTACTTTGCGATATTCGTCTAAATACCGTCCTGCTTGTCTCATCATCCAAAGGGGAGGTTGTTCTAAAACTTCACCTTGCAGAGCTTTTAGAAAAATTTTATCTGAACTTTTTGTCATCATCACAATCTTATCGTTTCACAAGTCTTCTTATCCGATGAGCTGAGCGACTTTTCAATATAAAAATAAAAGAATCTTTTTTTAAAATTATAGTAGTTATTGTTATGCAGTGGATTGTGAATATTAAAATTAATTGAACTATTTTTAACAAATTATCCAAATCATAAAATTTTTAAAAATCAAATTCCCTGCTAAAAAATTAAAACAAAACTCTAAAAAGAAAATATCTCAATGGATTCAATATAATTAGATCACAAAATAAAAGTGAATGATATGTGGCAAATAATGTGCAAAACTATGGGTATAAATTCTTTATAAAACTGACTAATCACAAAGGGTGTAAAACTCTCCAAATTTTAATTCACAGCCGAAACTTTGTGAGTAACTTTTTGGATTATTGTGAATAATGTGGGAATAAAATAAACACCCCCAATCAGTGTGGGGATAACTTAAGACTTATCAACATATGTTAACAGGTAATCCAAAATTCTTCCATTTGCATCTGGTATCAGACGCAACAGGTGAAACTTTAACGGCAATGTCTAAAGCCGTAACGGTTCAATATCCAGGCATAAGGGCAATAGAACATATTCACCCCCTTGTTAGGACAAAAAGACAACTAAACAGAGTTTGCCAAATCATCGAGGCACAACCAGGTATTGTCTTACACACAATTATAAATACAGAATTATCAGCCGAATTGGATAAACTTTGTAGCGATCTAAACATCCCAAGTATCGCAATACTTAATCCAATTTTACAAGTTTTTGGCTCTTACTTAGGAGCTCCTTCTCAGCCAACAGTTGGTGGTCAACATAGTTTAGATGCAGAATATTTTAACCGTATCGACGCGTTAAATTTCACATTAATGCATGATGATGGCCAATTACCCGAAAATTTAGACGACGCTGATTTATTACTTATAGGAATTAGCCGCACATCGAAAACTCCAACGAGTATATATTTAGCAAATAAGGGCTATAAAACATCAAATTTGCCTCTTGTCCCTTCACTACCACTGCCAGAAATTTTAGAAAAACCAACAACTGCATTCATCGTTGGGTTGATCGCAAGTGCTGATAGGATTGCCCAAGTAAGGCAAAACAGAGTGATAGAAATGGGAGATAGTGATTTAAGCGATTATGTTGACCGAGATACAATTGCTCAAGAAATCACATTTACCCGTCGTTTATGTAGTCGCCATGGCTGGCCAATTATTGATGTAACAAGACGATCAATTGAAGAAACAGCCGCTGCAGTGATTAAATTATATAGTGATAATAAGCGATAAACGAGAGTGTGTTAAGCTAATCGATAAAATTAAGATGTAAAAATAGCGAGTAAATCTTATGTTTGAGCAACAAAAAACAAAAATCATCTTAGCTTCAAATAGCAAAATAAGAGCAGAATTGCTTGAAAATACCGGCCTTTCATTTGAAATCCAGCCAGCAGATATTGATGAGTTTTCCATACGAGAAATTTTTAAAACAGATGAAATGGACCCGGCAGATATAGCCGAAGTTTTAGCTGAAACAAAGGCTACAGAAATTTCCAAAAAAAATCCTGATGCATTAGTAATCGGCTGTGATCAAGTTCTGGCGCTGGGTGATGAAATCTTTGAAAAACCAAAAAATAGAGATGATGCCCAAAATACACTTTTCAAATTAAGAGGAAAAACCCACACACTTATTTCTGCCATCGCTCTTGTAAAAAATAATGAAGTGATCTGGCGTTATAGTGAGAATGCAAATTTAAAAATGCATGACTTTTCTCCCGAATTTTTAGGCCAATATATGGCCCTATGCGGAGATAAAATTCTCTCCTCCGTCGGTGCTTACCAACTAGAAAATTTCGGTATCCATCTTTTTGAAGAAATTAAAGGTGATTATTTCACCATCCTCGGATTTCCAATCCTAGCCCTGTTAAAATTTCTACGTACTAAAGGCTATACTAAATCATGATAACAAAAATTAATGCTGGAGTTATTGGCTGGCCGATTAAGCAATCACGCTCACCTTTAATTCATGGTCATTGGCTAAAAAAGCATGAAATTGACGGATCATACGAAAAAATTGCCGTCGATCCAGATGACCTTGAAAGTTTTATTAAGAACTTAAAAACAAATAATTTATCTGGTCTGAATGTCACCGTTCCTCACAAAGAAATGGTATTTAAATTTGCCGACCATGTAACTGATGAGGCAAAAGCCATTGGTGCTGCCAACACGTTGTGGTTTGAAAATGATAAATTAATTGCAGGAAATACAGATGCTTATGGGTTCATAACTCATCTAAAACAAAGCACACCGTCTTGGGAAGCAAATAAACCAGCTTTTGTATTAGGCGCAGGAGGTGCCGCTAGAGCTATTCTTTATGCATTAATAAATGAAGGTGTTCCTGAAATTAAATTAACAAACAGGACAATGAAACGCGGGACAAATTTAGCCGAAGAGTTTGGTCCCAAAATTAAAGTCATTGAGTGGGAAGAAAAAGAAAACCATCTTGAAAATTGTGGTTTATTAGTAAATTCAACCAGTCTAGGAATGACAGGAAGCGCACCCTTAGAAATTAACATTAACACTCTACCAAAAACAGCCATTTGTTATGATATTGTCTACGCACCACTAGAAACTCAAATGCTAAAAGACGCAAAATCTCTTGGGCTTGGAACAGTTGATGGTCTAGGTATGTTATTACACCAAGCAGTTCCTGGTTTTGAAAAATGGTTTGGTGTCCGCCCCACCGTGACTGAAGACTTACGTCAAATAATATTAAACGATTTATCTTAAAAGGCGTTCCTCATGTTGATCATCGGACTAACAGGTTCCATTGCGATGGGCAAATCTACCGTTGCCAAAATGCTTTTCGATAATGGTATTCCAATAATCAGCGCAGACCAAATAGTACATGATCTTTATGAAAATGAAGCTGTTTCTATTCTTGAAAAAGCCTTTCCTGGGTGCACTGAAAATAATCAAGTGAACAGAGAAAAACTTTTGACGTTATTATTAAAAGAAGAAGATGGTTTTAAAAAATTAGAAAATTTAATCCATCCTCTTGTCCGGCAAAAAGAATGGGAGTTTATCAAAAAGAATAAAGATGAAGGTGCAAATATTGTCGCAATAGAAATTCCACTGCTTTTTGAAACTGGAGCAGAAAAATTAATGGATGCTGTTTTACTTGCAAGCGCGCCAGCAGAAATTCAAAAACAAAGAGTTATGGCCAGACCGGGCATGAGAGAAGAAAAATTTAACACTTTGCTGGCCAAACAAATGCCAGACGCAGAAAAAAGAGAAAAAGCTGACTTTATTGTTGATACATCCTGTTCTCTAGAAGAAACAGAAGCCCAACTCAAAGAAATTATTGTATCTCTAAATCAGAAACAACCAAAAGCCTATGTTGCTTGGCAAGACATTGCGGATGCATAGTGGGCATTAGAAGTACAAAAATGCAGATTCTGCACCGATTGCTGATGGGCAATCAAAGGTGAATTAAAAGACACAACTAATAACGAGCCATACGAAGAAGGAGTACTGCCCATTTTAGGGCAGTAGGACATGGCAGCGTCAGCTGCCCGGGGCAAGCCCCCGCACCTCGTAGGCCCAAGCGCTTTGCGCTTGGAATAGCCGTGAGAGTGTAACAGCGACGGTTGCCTAGTGGGCAACTGAAGGAGCACTAAAATGAGAGAAATTGTACTTGATACAGAGACAACAGGCTTCAATGCTGATGGAGATGATAAAATCATTGAAATTGGTTGTGTTGAATTAATCAATTATATCCCTTCAGGTGAAAATTATCATATCTATATCAATCCAAAACGCGATGTTCCTATTGAAGCTCAAAATGTTCACGGCATTACAACTGAGTTCTTGAAAGATAAACCACTGTTTCGTGAAGTTGCGGATGGTTTCCTGGAGTTCATAAAAGAAGATACACTCATTATTCACAATGCATCATTTGACATTGGCTTTTTAAATGCAGAACTAAAAAGAGTAAGACGACCACTCCTAGAAATGAACCGCGTACTGGATACATTGGCATTAGCAAGACGAAAACACCCAGCTGGCCCAAACAGTCTTGATGCTCTTTGCCGCCGTTACAATATTGATAACTCAAACCGCACGTACCACGGCGCGTTACTCGATAGTGAATTGTTAGCTGAAGTATATTTGGAATTAAGCGGTCAAAAACAAGCCAAACTTGAACTGGCCAATGACAAACAATCAAATGATGACCAAGCTGGTTTTGTTAGTTCAGATGAAATCAGAGCGCGGGAATCTAAGCTAGCGTCAAGATTAACTATCGAAGAAGAAACAGCCCATCAAGAATTCCTGAACAGTTTCAAAACAGAACCTCTTTGGAATAAATATTCTTAATAAAAGCACGATTGCTTGTGGGTAACTAATAGCGCGATTGCCACTTCTCAGAGACCTAAGCGTGTTTAGCGCTAAGAGTAAAGGGCACGAGAAAAAAGATAATCTCACCATACGAAGAAGGAGTTCAGCCCACTTCGGGCTGAAGGACATGGCGAAGCGCTAGCGTAGCCCGGTGCCTAGCACCGCCCCTCGGAGGCCCAAGCGCCATAAGCGCTTGGAATAGCCGTGAGAGAAAACAAAATATTAAGCATTCCCAGTTTGAGCTTCAGTTTGCTTGCGTTGCTTATAAAGACCTGCAAAATCAATAGGATCTAGCAAAAGCGGAGGAAACCCACCCTCATGCGTAATGTCAGAGATAATGCGACGTAAAAATGGGAAAAGAATAGATGGGCAATTAATCAGCAATAAAGGCTCAAGGGCATCAGCTGGAATATTCTTCACATTAAAAGCACCAGCATAAACGGCTTCAACAACATAGATGGTTCCATCATCATTGGTTGCATTGCCTTTAAGTTCGATGGCACTTTCATAAACATCTTCATCAAGCTTGTTAACACTTACATTCAAATCAATTTGAAGGTTAGGGTTTTCACCAGGAGCTTTTAAAGACTTAGGCGCTTTTGGGCTTTCGAATGAAAAATCTTTTAAATATTGTCCAAGAACTTGAATACTTGGCTGTGTGGCCACACCATCAGCACCCGCACCATTTTGTGAACCATTTTGTTCATCAGCCATCAGTTAGCACCTCTAAAATCATTAAAAAAAATTAAAAAAGGCCGGTAAGACCTATATTCCTCCAGCTAACATGCAAACTTGATCTTGGCAAGAAACGAATTAGGAAGGAGAGAAGAAAGAATTGAATTCCAAATTGTTAGATTAATTTAATCTTTATTCCAAGGTGATCCTAAATTAGATTTATCAGATGGTTTTTTCGGCTGTTGCTCGTCAGCTTCAGTAAATTCACCATCAATAATCGGCCCATCATCGACATCATTATCATTCATCGGATTAGAACGATCTCTCTTATGGTCGTTCTGAAAATTTTCAGCACTGTTCTCCGAACTGTGACCTGAAAATGAAGTGCCATTTGCAAAAAATGTGGTGCGAGGCAAAATATATTTTTTAAAAACTGATTTAGCCAAAGTGCGCCGAAATGGAGGAACGAATAATAAAAATCCAAATATATCGGTGAAAAAACCTGGTGTAAGCAATAGAGCACCGGCAATAGCCAGGCAAATGCCATCAATCATTTCGTCAACAGGGATCTTGCCTTCTTGGATCATAGATTGGGTGCGGAATAGCACAGCCATACCCTGATGACGCAAAAGCATAGAACCAGCAATGGCTGTCAAAATGACAATACCAAGTGTTGGCCATAAACCAATTAAAGAGCCAATTTGCATAAAACCGATGATTTCAATAATCGGCACAAGCAAAAATAAAGCAAAAAAAACCAAACCCATCAGGTAAAAACCTCAATTAAACGGTAAATTTTCATTAATTAAAGAAGTTAAAGAGTTATAAATTATATAAACTTAGTTATTTCTTTTTAAAGTGTTAGATGGACGAATAAATTTCATAATCAAATCAAAGTCATATATTTGCCAAAGCAAAGAATAGTGATAAGAAAGATGACTGTCATTTTTAGATTAGACATGGAAGTGACTAAATAAAACACTTTCTTGTATAAAGAGACATATGGAAAATCAAAACAAACAACATATATAACAATGTGGATGCTTTGTGGTCATCTAAAATACAAAAAAGCGGATGCCGCGACGGTTCTTTTGCAAATGCTATGTGGGCATCTGAAGCAAAGAAAAATAACCTGAAGAAGTATCAAAAGAGTGACCATCTGATCATTGTAAATTTAAATTAAAAGATGAAACGACCAAATAGGGTACAGGCAAAAAAATGGACAATAATGGCTTGGATATTGTTAGTGTAATATTTTTAGGAATAGCAGTCGTGATATTTTTATATCTGCGCAACATTCTAGGTAGCCGAACTGGCAATGAACGTCCCTATAATCCAGATACAAATGAGCAAAATCAGTCGAAACGAGATGATAATGTTGTCTCAATGCCGACCCATCAACGAGAAAATAGAGAGCCAGCACCTGAACAACCTGAAATTAATATTGATGAACAAATTAGAAAATTCGCTGAAGACGATACGGTTCTGAGCACTGGCTTACATGAAATTGCTAATTCAGATAAGAATTTTGATCCTGAGCAGTTTATGCAAGGGGCTGAGCGTGCCTATGAAATGATCATCACAGCTTTTTCAGAAGGTGACAAACGTACTCTTAAAAAATTATTAGCAAAAGACGTGCTAACAGGGTTTTCAGCTGCAATTGATGATCGCGAAAATCAGGGTCAGACTATGGCAACTCAATTCATAGGGTTTGACAAAGCAACAATGCTTGAAGCAGAAATTGAAAATAAACAGTCAGAAATAACAGTGAAGTTTAAGTCATCACTTATCAGAACGGTTTATGGTTCTGAAGGCGAGATCATTGAAGGTGATGAAAAAGAAATTGATAAAGTCACTGATATATGGACATTTGCCCGTGCAGCCAATGGCCGCGACCCGAACTGGAAATTAATCGCGACTGAATCAGAATCATAAAATGATAGAAAAAAGTCAGTTTCCTCTTCTTTTAAAACGTTTAAGGCAAAACAATATTTTAAAAAAAAGAAGGTATATTATGGGGGGACTGGCTGGCTTTATTCTTGGATTTTTCTCATTAATATTTTTCTATCCCGATTACAGTACGAGTAATCGTTCAGAAATTAACGAGCAAAAAGCTTCAAAAAAAACTATTAAATTGAAGGTAAAAAGAAGAACAATGAAGCTAAGACCAGTTAGGTTTCAAACGTTGCGTGGTTGGCAACAAGATGATCATTTAGCAGCCTTCTTGGCGTTTCAAAAAAGTTGCAGATATTTTCTAACAAAACAAATTCGCTCTCATTCACCTGTTAATCTAAAGCGATTTCAAATTTGCAAAAAAGCAGTTCGCTTGAAATTAACCCACAAAAGAGAAGCCAAAAAGTTTTTCGAAACTAACTTTCAACCTCACCGTGTCTTAACATCAAAATCGCTTCTTACAGGATATTATGAGCCAGTAATTAAAGGTTCAAGAATTAGATCCGCTGAGTATAACATCCCCGTATATAAGCGCCCAGCAGATTTGATATCTCTTATCAATGATAAGGACCGTGCTGCAAAAAATCATCAACTGACCTTTATGCGGAAAAAGGGCGAAAAATTAGAGCCCTTCCCAACAAGAGAAATGATTGAGCAAGGCGCGTTAAATAATATGGGCCTTGAGTTATTATTTTTAAAAGAGCAGGTCGATAGTTTTTTTATGCACATTCAAGGCTCCGCGCGCATCTTGTTAGATGATGGGTCTTACATCCGCATTGGCTATGATGGAAAAAATGGTCATCCTTATTCATCAATCGGCCAACATTTGAAAAACTCATATAAGTTCAGCGGTGCACAATTAAAATTGGAAGCAGTAAAACAGTGGCTTCGAGACAATAAGTCAGAAGGCCAAAAGGTCATGTGGCATAATAAATCATATATTTTCTTTCGTGAATTAAATGATAGCCAGGCAGCTGATGGCCCGTTGGGTGCTGAAGGAGTGAATTTAAGTCCACGCCGAAGTTTAGCAGTTGATGGTAGCTATCATCAATTAGGCCTTCCAATCTGGTTAGACGTGGGAAGTTTAAGCCATCACGGGCAGTCAGGGTTTCACCATCTGATGGTTGCTCAGGATGTCGGTTCAGCCATTAAAGGGCCAGCTCGAGGAGATATCTATTGGGGCTCAGGAGATAAAGCAGGTCTCTTAGCTGGTGGCACGAAACATAAAGGACAATTCACTGTCCTTTTACCTCGTTAACAATTATTCAAAAAAGCAATTATAATTCGTCAGTAGTATTATATACTCTTAAATTATGTCAAAGAAAGATGATCATACAGGCCTCAGTTCTGAAGATGCCGACCTATGGGAAAGAGTCACCAGGACTTTGTCTTCTTTTGGCTCAACTAATAAAGGCAAAAAACGAGAAAACTCTTCATCTAAAAGTAAAAAAATTAGTCAATCTATAAGTGACACAATGGATGAAAGCGGTAGTGCAGATCAAACTGAATTTGCAACTCTCTTGGCAGAACAAGAAAAGAGTGAAAACTCAAACCACTTCCCACCCGCTGAAGATGAATTGAAAAACACTCCAAAAAAGCCAATAAAGAAAAGTCCTAAACCATCTCCAACACGAGAAGATTTCGCTGCGCTATTAGATAATCCAAATGCAGTGATTTCTACTGACAGCGCGGTTGCTAGTAGGCAATCTGAAGCGCCAGAAAAAAGCGCGGTTGCTGCCCCGGTTGCTAGTGGGCAACTGAAGAGGCTTCAAAAGATCCAATCTGAAGCGCCAGAAAAAAATCCTCAAAAACCTCTCATGCCCGCCTATAGTCCTGCATCAGATCAAAAACAGAATAAAAATTCTAAACCATCAATCGAGTCTTTCAACCAAAGAGACGCCCGAAATATTTCTTCAGGCAAGCAAACGATTGATGCAGCAATTGATTTACACGGATTAACTCAAGCCCAAGCAGAAACAGCCTTAAAAACCTTCTTAAAGCGGGCTCATCTGGATAATAAAAGAACGGTCTTGGTCATCACTGGCAAAGGTCAAAGACGAGAAACAAACGAAAGATCCTTCGAGCTTGGCGCACCAGAGCCAGGAATTATTAAAAGATCAGTACCAAATTGGCTCGATGATATGCCTGATGTGGTTTTAAGTTATACCACTAGCCATTCAAGGCACGGCGGTGAAGGCGCTCTGTATGTGCGCTTAAGACGTTTTTCAAAACCTACCAAATAACATCTCACAAATTCGTTATCCAGCAGCCAATTTGATAAAAAATTAACCTAGAAAATTGATAATACCAGCGTTCAGCCTAAAAGTAGGTCCCACTTTTGGGACAGCGCGGTTGCTAGTGGGCAACTGAAGCGCAACTAAAAAAGTGGCGGTTGCTAGTGGGTAACCTGAAGACGCACTTAAACAGAGAGCATCTGAAGCAAAAATTGCGGATGCTGGTGGGCATCTGAAGCAAAGAAAAGACAACCGAAGGAGCTGATGCGACGGTTGCAGGTGGGCAACCGAAGGAGCTTTAAAAGAGTGCGATGATACTAAATAGTGCTGGCTTTGCACCAAACCTTGCAGGACAAAATGGATTTCAATCCAAAGGCAGTGAAGGTGCAGAGCAAAATAAAAGTACAGATCGACTAAACAGTCAGGTCAATATCGAAAACGCTACAGAGCAAACCCTCTCTAGCGCCGTCTCCCCTGTGATCAAATCAGAGAGTTTGCAAAACAAACAAAATAAAAATCCAAATAATGAAGCTATAGAAGCGTCTCAAGCCACAGAACTCTTAAAACAAAACTCAAGTGCTCTAGCCTCTCAAACTGAAGTATCAGGCAAAACAAAAACAAAGGATGCTGAAGCCACAAAGACTACTGAAGAAACAGAAAACAGCGGTCCGGAAGATCCTAATGAACTAACTGAAGCAGAACAAAAACAAGTTGATGAATTAAAAAAACGAGACGCTGAAGTGCGGGCCCATGAGCAAGCGCACGCAGCAGTTGGCGGCTCTTATGCTAGCGCCCCAACTTATGAATTTCAAACCGGGCCAGATAACAAACAATATGCAGTAGGCGGAGAAGTGCAAATAGATGCTGCCCCCGTTCCAAATGATCCTAAAGCAACAATAGAAAAAATGGACATTGTCATCAGAGCAGCCCTAGCCCCGCAAGAGCCATCAGCTCAGGATAAAAAAGTAGCAGCAGAAGCTCAAAAAAACAGATCAGAAGCGCAAGCAGCTCTAGCCAAACAACAACAATCTGAACTGTCTGGTGATAACGAGGAAGAAAGTCTTATACCCCAAACCGCGAAATCGCAAGAACAAAAAAATGAAGCTGAAACAAAAGCTGCCAATAACAATGAACAAATTCTATCGGCCATTTTGGCGTACAATTCTGCATCAAATTTAGGCATTGGTTAGTTTTTCTGCTTAAATTTTAAGAGATCACAATGATCTAACTCATTCTCACTTCACAACAAAAAAACTATGGCTTATAGAGAAAGCAATGAGAGTTTCTTTAGTAAATGAGAGTCTCTATTTGTAAGTGAGGCTAAGTCAAATTTAGCCTGAAATTGCAACTAACACGAGCTAGACGAAGAAGGAACTCAGCCCTTTTCCGGCTGAGGGACATGGTGCCAACGCGGTTGCAGGTAGGCAATCTAAAGCGCAGATAAAATGATCTCCGGCGTGTTGCACCGCCCCTCGGATGCTCAAGCGACAGCACGGTTGCTAGTGGGCAACTGAAGTGCAATAAAAGCGCTTGAAATAGCCGTGAGAGAGTAAGTAATTAGGAGTATAAAGATCATGTTAAATATCACGGATCAGATTTTAACAAAGGGCAGTTCGTGGGGAACCTATCAGCCAAATAAAAGTAGAGATAAATTCTCTCTTGAGCATTTCACAAAAAACTCTTTCTCCTATCAAAAAGCCCTCTCACTCGCAGAAGCCAGCAAGCTGAGTTACGAAAGTGAAGCAACAATAAAAACCACAGCTGAAATGGTTTGGGGCTTTTCAAATTGCGAATTTATTAATGTCGGTAGCACGCAGCTTTTCGTTGCTCAAACAGACGAAATCATCCTACTAGCGTTCAGAGGAACGGAAAGCAATCTAGAAGATTGGCTGGGCAATATGGATATTCGTACAGTTACTAAGCCCTATGGTAATGTACATAAAGGCTTTGCAACTCACTATGCGAATATCAAGCAACAGCTAGAAACGATCCTGGCAAACTCAAATGCCGCATCTAAATCCATCTGGTTAACAGGCCATAGTTTAGGCGGTGCAATAGCAACTATAGCTGCTTCTGAGCTCATGTCTAATTACGCTATTTCAGGCATATATACCTATGGTCAGCCTCGCGTTGGTTTTGAAGGTTTGAGAACATATATAGAAACCAATTATGCTGATAATTTCTTCCGCTTTGTAAATCAGGATGACCCAATCACCTTACTGCCCTGGAAAGGCGCAAGAGATTGGCAAGATGTTGGCAAACTAATCCATATGAGTGGAACGGCGGCTATTTCACCAGCCGTTCAAAAATCAACCAAAGTGGCAGGCGGTCCGGCTTCAATGAGCCCAACAGAGTTTCAAAATCTCTTAAAAACCATCACGAAATTCAAACAAGACCTAAAAGCAAAGCGGTCAAGTATCATCCGTCCAAAATTGCGCGATAAGCCAATTGACTATAAATGGCCAATGGACATCACAAATAAATATAAAAAGATAAAAGAAACAAAAGAGAAAAATTTTGGCCAAATGAAAGGCCAATACCTAAACGTCGACGACCACAGCCTAGACAACTACATCGCCGCCTTACACAAGCTAAGCTTGGTTCAGGTTTCGTAAATAAAAAAAATTTGATATCTTTGAAGACTTAGAAAATTTTAATCTTACTTATTGCTGAAGACGAAAAACGTAGGTGCAGAAGCACCGTCGGCGCTTAGCGCCGCGCAACGCAGGGGCGGCAGCTTCGCTGCCATCGCCCCGTGAGTAAAACTAAAGAATAAATTTCGACAAGTCAGTGTTCTTAGCTAAGTCACCAATGTTTGTCTGAACAAAGTCACCATCAATGGTCACAGTGTCTCCATCCATGTCAGAGGCATTGAAACTCAGTTCATCCAAAACCCGCTCCATCACCGTCATTAAGCGCCGTGCTCCAATATTTTCAACATTGGCATTCACCGCCACAGCAATATCAGCCAGCGCATCAATCGCATCATCAGTGAAAGTTAGTGTCAGACCTTCAGTTGCCATCAGAGCGGTGTACTGCTTGATTAAGCTCGCCTTAGGTTCAGTTAATATGCGTCTTAAATCATTGCGCTCAAGCGCTCTGAGTTCGACGCGAATGGGTAATCGGCCTTGTAGTTCAGGCAGGAGGTCCGAAGGTTTAGCTACGTGAAATGCACCAGATGCGATAAAGAGAATATGGTCTGATTTCACGGGGCCATATTTTGTAGAAACGGTCGTTCCTTCAATGAGAGGGAGAAGATCGCGCTGCACGCCTTCTCGAGAGACATCACCACCACGCTCTTGGCGAGCACAAATTTTGTCAATCTCATCAAGAAAAACAATGCCATCATTTTCAACCAGATGAATGGCTTCTTGGGCAATAGTCTCATCATCGATTAGTTTGTCAGATTCTTCAGCAATGAGAAGCTGATAAGAATCTCGAACGGTTGTGCGTTTGGTTTTTGTTTGTCCTTGAAAGGCTTTGCCAAGCATATCAGTGATGTTAATCATGCCCATTTGCGCGCCCGGCATACCAGGAATATCAAACTGAGGCATACCGCCGCCTGTGTCAGCAACTTGCACATCAATTTCTTTTTCGTCTAAGTCACCATCACGTAATTTACGCCGAAAACTTTCTCTGGTCTCTGGCTTGGCATCTTCACCAACTAAAGCATCAAGCACACGTTCTTCAGCATTAACATGAGCCTTTGCTTTGACCTCTGCGCGCTTCTCATCACGAATGATACTGATACCAGCTTCAACCAAATCTCGAACGATTTGATCAACATCCCGCCCAACATAGCCAACTTCAGTAAATTTCGTGGCTTCGATTTTGATAAAAGGCGCATTTGCAAGTTTGGCAAGTCGGCGAGAGATCTCTGTTTTACCAACACCAGTTGGACCAATCATCAGAATGTTTTTAGGCAAAACCTCTTCACGCATCTCATCGTCAAGTTGCTTACGTCTCCAACGATTTCGAAGGGCAATGGCAACAGCGCGCTTGGCAGCGGCCTGGCCAATGATATGGCGATCAAGTTCTGAAACAATTTCTTTTGGTAAATAATCTTTAGATTTTGTCATGGATAAGTCTAAACGCGTCCTTTAATTGGCAACAGGAGGAAGTTTTTCAAAGAATTTTTGTGATGGTAAAACATTAAACAAAGCTTTGCGTAAGCTATACCAGCCCGTACCTAACGAGAGAATAAGTGCGGCTATCAAGATCATAGTGACGATCAAGCCTGCATTACCTTCAAGATTAAATTTATAAATAATAAACCCAAGGGCAGCAGCAGCATAACCAAGTGAGGAGATAAGCAAAGCGCGGCGATCAATAATTAAAGCGACGATTGAAAAGAAAACAAACATTGAAAGTACAATAATGACCATCAGGTTAGCATTTGCCTCAGGCGTTGCTTCATTAGCAGAAATCAGTGGTTGTAAGCTTGTCCATAACACTGAATGAGTGATGATAGGAGCAGCCAACAAATGCAGCCAAAAACCTTGGTCACTGGTTCGTTTGGTGCGATGCGGATCTTGAACATCAAACCACATAGCTGCAGCAAATACAGAAAGACCAATCGCTAAAGTCACCCAGCGCAAATAAGGAGTGATAATATCTTTACCAACGATTGCCATAGCTCCAGCAAAGAAAAAGACAGCAATCGAGCCAGCAAACAATAAAACAGAAAATGGTAATTTAAACCGAAGGAAAAAAGCACCCATCGCAATGACACCAAGGCCACAAACAGAAAGCACACCAAGTGGTGTCGCTTTGTTTGGGGTTTCTTGAATCAGAAATTCATAGCCATTGATTAAACTTTGTGAGACAAAAAATGCAAAGAAAATGGCAATGATAATGCTGGGAAAGTTGATACGTTTGTAAGCTGTAAGCCACTCACCAAGGAACCAAAAAATTAGAACGGCAGTAACAGGAGCGACAAAGTTCATAAAATCGTCTCCCTTACCAACAAGGGCGACGGCGTAATTCAGAGCAAAACCTAAAATGGCAACACCCATGCCAATAAAAATATCATTGAAAGAGCGAAAAAACCGCGGCGCTTCATCTTCTACAGTTTGCGCTTGAGAAGTTGATAGAGCTTCAGGAGACGCTAGCGTCTTTAATTCTTTCAATTGAGCATCAGTAATGATGCCGTCTTGCACAGCTTTCGCCAATTGGGCTTCATTCAGCATCAAGGCTCTCCACAATCACATTGTCATTGGTGTATACACAAATATCGCAAGCAATTTTCATCGCACGCCGAGCGATTTCTTCGGCGCTTAAGTCCTGGTCTTCCAGGGCCCTGGCAGCAGAAAGTGCATAATTCCCACCTGAGCCAATGCCCATCATACCATATTCAGGCTCAAGCACATCACCTGTGCCTGTAAGAACAAGGGTGGTTGATTTGTCTGCAACAATCATCATGGCTTCTAGACGGCGCAAATATCTGTCTGTGCGCCAGTCTTTGGCCATTTCAACAGCTGCACGCATGAGCTGCCCAGGATATTGTTCTAATTTACCTTCTAGTCGCTCAAAAAGAGTGAAGGCATCAGCTGTAGCTCCAGCAAAACCGGCAATAACAGAGCCATTCCCAAGCGGGCGAACTTTTCTAGCATTCCCCTTAATCACAGTGGCGCCAAGGCTCACCTGGCCGTCTCCAGCAATCACAACTTTATCACCTTTTCGTACGGTAACAATGGTGGTACCACGCCAACCAGTTGGATCATTCTTAATCTCGGACATTAAAGGTCCCTCTCAATTAAACACTGTATAGGGTGCAAACCCTAGATATTGGATGGAAATACGGCAAGGTCAAGGACTTGGTCGAATAAAAAATATAAAATACTGAATTGAAAACACTGATTAAGTATGCACAAAAAGCATATCAATGTGACTAGAGCTATATTGCCGCATTAAATTTAGTAAACAAACGTTTTCCTACGATCTATTTATCCCTGCTCGGAAATCTATTCCGCGCGGGTTGATCTTTTAAGAAACGCTATTTAAATCAGAATTTTTGAGGCTGCAACAGAAGAAAATGCCTAAAAATTAATTATTTACCAAATTTAGTGCACTATCACAAAGACAGAGTTACAAACTGTATGATATGTAGGGGCTAAATCTAAACAGTTATGGTGTTTAGAGCCTGGGCTCATGAGATTTTCCGGAGAAGAGCGAAATGCGATCAGCGACAATAGAGCGTAAAACCAACGAAACAGACATCAAAGCCACCATTAATTTGGATGGAACAGGACAATATGACATTGAAACAGGTGTCGGGTTCTTTGACCATATGTTGGAACAACTAGCGCGCCACTCCTTAATGGATATTACCTTGCGCTGTAAGGGGGATCTACACATCGATCAACACCATACAGTTGAAGATTGTGGCATAGCCATGGGCCAGGCCTTCACGAAAGCGCTGGGCGAAAAGCAAGGCATCACACGCTATGGCTCCTGTGATTTACCTATGGATGAAACTCTCACTCGTGTGGCGCTAGATATTTCTGGCCGGCCTTTTTTGGTGTGGCAGGTAGAATTTAGTAAAGACAAAATCGGCGATATGGACACGGAACTATTCAGAGAATGGTTCCAGGCCTTTCACCAACATGCTGGCATAACACTGCACGTCACAAATCTATACGGTGAAAATAACCACCACATAGCCGAAAGCAGCTTTAAAGCGCTTGCTAGAAGCCTTCGTGTTGCCCTAACTATTGACGAAGCTCAAAAAGATAGAATACCTTCAACAAAAGGAACGCTTTAATTGCGGATGCTCTGTGGGCATCTGGAGCACAGAAAAGCGGTTGCTAGTAGGCAACTGAAGCGCAGAAAAGCGCAATTGAAGGAATTCTGCAAAGAGTTGAAAACAAATAACAAGCTTTCCGAAGAAGGAGTACTGCCCACTTCGGGGAGTAGGACATGACGCCAGAGGCGTCCGGTGCAAGCGCCGCCCTTCGGAGGTCCATGAGCTTCAGCTCATGGAATAGCCGTGAGTAAAAAAGAGTAAATATGCAAACCTATACAATACATGCCCCGATGGAAGACAACCGCTCATTAGAAGAGCGCGCCATGGACTATCAGTTCATCAAAGAGGGATTTTCAATTTGGGCCGCTCTGTTCGGACCATTTTGGTTGTTAATGAAAGGCATGTGGCTTGAAACTTTAAGCTATTTTTTAGCAGCCATTGGTTTGGGGCTGGTACTCCAACTTTTAGGGTTTAATGAAGAAGCGATATCAGCTTTTATAATGGGAGCGAATTTTATTTTTGCCCTCTTTGCTCGCGATATCGAGCGTTTGCATTTTGAAAGAAGTGGATTTAAATTGATTTCAGTGGTCAATGGCAAAACGAAAGATGAGTGTGAAGCACGCTATTTTCGTTCACTAAATCAAAATGAAACAGATAAAAACATACAATCTCAAACATACGAAAATAATAATAAAGAGGTCTTAGAGACATGACCTGTGTCATCATTGACTACGGCTCTGGCAATCTTCATTCCGCACTAAAATCTTTTGAACGAGCATCAATTGAGAGCGGTCTAAATAAAACAATCACCCTCACTAATAACCCAGATGACATAGCCAAAGCGGATCATATCGTCTTACCAGGCGTCGGCGCTTATGCAGATTGTTTAAGCGGTCTTGAAGCCATTGATGGTTTGAAAGAGGCCCTTGAAGAAGCCGTGATTGAAAAGGGCCGTCCCTTTTTCGGCATCTGTGTTGGCATGCAGCTCATGAGCACTGAAGGCCATGAGCATAAAGTCTCAAAAGGCTTAAACTGGATCCCAGGGCTCGTCGAAGCCATAGAGCCAAACGATAAGTCCTTAAAAATCCCCCACATGGGCTGGAACACGCTAAGCGTGTATGAATCGTGGAATGAAACTGATAGCGCGGTTGCTTGTGGGCAATCTGAAGCGCTAGAAAAAAGCTCGGTTGTTGCCCCGGTAGATAATCAGGCTAGCCTGCATCCAGTACTAAAAGGCATTAAAATCGGTGAAGATGGCCTACACGCTTATTTCGTCCATAGCTATCATTTCACACCAGAAAACCCAGCGCATATTTTGGCTACAACCGATTATGGCGGCCAAATCACAGCTATGATCGCCAGAGACAACATGATCGGCACCCAGTTCCACCCAGAGAAATCACAAACCCTGGGCTTAAAGCTGATCAGTAATTTCTTGGGATGGAAGCCATAAATCTAATCTTACATCCGTCATCCCGGGCTTGACCCGGGATCCATATAACCTTTTGCTTTTAAAATTTTGATTGTGTAATCCACTAACACCTTGGCTATTGAATCATTAGAATACCTAAATAGCTCGTGTGTGCCGCTGTAGATCCCGGGTCAAGCCCGGGATGACGAATAATTTTCATAACTTATTGCATCACATCGATTTCCCCGCTAAAAGCTAAGCCTTAAATTTATACCTCTGAAATGTGAAGAATCTTAGTGCCGGATGCTTTGTGCTCATCTGAAGGCACATCAAAAAAGAAAGCCTAGCCTGCTATGATACTTTTCCCTGCGATTGATCTTAAAGATGGAAACTGTGTGCGCTTGATTAAAGGCGAGATGGACCAGGCAACTGTGTTTAACGAAAGCCCAGCAGATCAAGCCAAACAGTTTGAAGATCAAGGCTTTGAATATCTCCACATTGTTGATCTAAACGGCGCCTTTGCAGGGGAACCGGTAAATGGCAGCGCTGTCGATGAGATCTTGGCAGCAATCAAAATGCCGACCCAGTTGGGCGGCGGCATCAGGGATTTAAAAACCATTGAGATGTGGTTGGAAAAAGGCATCAGCCGCGTGATCCTCGGCACGGTCGCGGTGAAAGATCCTGAGCTCGTGATTGAAGCTTGCAAAAAATTTCCAGGACAAATTGCTGTGGGCATTGACGCGAAAGACGGTTTTGTCGCTGTTGAAGGCTGGGCCGAAGTTTCTGAGTTAAGCGTGATTGAGTTGGCGAAAAAGTTTGAAAATGCCGGTGTAGCAGCAATTATTTATACCGACATTGCAAGAGACGGCATCTTGGCAGGATTGAATATGAAATCAACAGTCGAGCTTGCCAAAGCGGTTTCCATTCCAGTGATTGCCTCGGGTGGTCTGGCCTCTATTGATGATATCCATGAACTAAAAAAGCCAGAAAACACAATCCTAGAAGGCGCAATCTCCGGCCGCGCCCTCTACGACGGCCGGCTCGACCCAGCCGAAGCCTTGGCTGTTTTAAAAACGTAATTCTTAAGCGCTGAAAATACTGTGATATATCTATTCGATGAAGGAGCTCAGCCTTTTTCGGGCTGAGGGACATGGCGTAGCCCGGCGCTTAGTGCCGCCCCTCGGAGGCCCATGAGCTTCAGCTCATGAATAGCCGTGAGAGAAAACATACACGGTTGCTTGTGGGCAATCTGAAGCGCAGCTAAAAATTTTATTTCATAAACGGCACCATACTCCGCATCACACACACATAAAAAGCAAAGTGACACCAAAACGGTGAGACAGTTTTTAACTTACTGCATTTTTCAAAATCACTCAGGCAGGTAAAAGGCTGGCTATCAAATTTAATGGCCTCTTCTTTTGTGAAAGGCAGTTTAGCTTCTGTTCTTTTCTTAATGTTCTCAAGCCGTGTTAGAATTTCTTTTTGGCTATGCTTTGGGAGTGATAAAAAATTATCAACTGTAATCAAATCTCCATCAACCGCATTTTCTAGGGTGCGTAGTTGAGTTTCAAAAACTTTGAGATTAAATTTTTGGCTTTGCAAAAGCTCTGGTGCAGATTTTTTCTCACTTGCTTTTTTAATGGTTTGAGCAAGCTTCTGTATGGCTGGTAATGAGATTTGTCGTGTTTTCAGCCCTGAGCTAATTTCATCATCATTACCCTGTTTTTTCTTAACCATACAGTCCTCCTCGCTCAATTACGTTAAAACCAAGATAAATGGATCAGTTTTACAATCCAATAGCTAATTGGGTTTAAACACGAAATTTGAATTGAAAATAAGAAGCCGATCACAATCCATAACAAATAATTTGTTTCAAGCCAGTGCAATTGAACGCTATGCTATTACGAATAATAAATCACGAGGGCTGCTTAATGTTAAAAACAACAACAGAACGTGTCGAATTCATCGGAAGTACCGGAGAAAAAATCGCCGGAAAACTAGACAAACCCATTGGGCCCATTCGAACCTATGCTTTATATGCCCACTGTTTTACCTGCACGAAAGAATTCATCGGATCTCGCACAATATGTGAAGCCTTAGCAAGTCATGGCATAGCGGTACTTCGTTTTGATTTTACAGGTCTTGGCTCAAGTGGTGGAGATTTTGGGGAAACGAACTTTCTCTCAAACGTTCAAGACCTGATCGCAGCCTCAAAATTTATGGAAGATGAATTAGAAGCGCCTTCTTTACTCATTGGTCACTCATTGGGCGGGGCTGCCGTACTTTCTGCTGCAAAACATATTGATAGCGCAAAAGTTGTTATTTCCATTGCCGCCCCAGCTGATGCAGATCATGTCATTCACAATTTCTCTGATCATGTTGAAGAGATTGAGACCAACGGATCAGCAAAAGTGAAACTTGGTGGCAAAGAGCTGACCATCAGCAAACAATTCTTAGAAGACCTAAGAGCTCAAAAAGTGACAGAAGGGCTATCAGACGTACGTAAAGCCTTTTTGATCATGCATTCGCCAACAGATAATATGGTCGGAATTGAAAATGCAGGCCGAATATTCGCAGCTGCCAAACACCCAAAAAGTTTTGTGTCCTTAGATGAAGCAGATCACTTGCTAACAAAACCAGAAGACGCAGCTTATGTGGCCGCCAATATCAATACATGGGCCAGCCGTTATTTACCACGCCCAGAAGATAAAACCCAAAAATGGGAAGGCCACGTTCGCGTTTCTGAAACAAGGGCAAGTAAATTCCAAAATTGGGTGCAAGCAGGACCGCATGGCTTTATGGCTGATGAGCCTAAATCTTATGGCGGCACAGAAACAGGCCCAACACCTTATAACCTTTTAGCAGCAGCGCTGGGTGCATGTACAAACATGACACTACGAAATTATGCGACCTTGAAAAATTTAGAGATCGGTCAGATCAATGTAGAAGTTGAATATAGCAAAATCCACATTGAAGATTGTAATGAATGCGAGCAAAGCGAAGGTGGCAAAATAGACCAGTTTGAACGCCGCATTGAAATTAAAGGTTTGAGAGACCCAGAACTGGAGCAAAAATTACTATCAATAGCCGACCGCTGCCCTGTTCATAGGACATTAGAAAATCAGGCTCATATTGTAACGAATACAAAGAAAAAAACTTAAAAACACCTGATTTAATCATATCGAAAAAGAGTGCGACCCAAACGGCTGGTTTTGCTTGTCAAAACAGGCCCTATGTTTGATAAGTAAGAAAATGGATTAAATCATGCGTTTGAAAATAACACTGGAATACTGAAATGTTAAAAATCAGAGTAATACCTTGCCTGGACGTTAAGGACGGCCGCGTGGTTAAAGGTGTGAACTTCGTTGATCTTATTGATGCAGGTGATCCAGTAGAAGCTGCAAAAGCCTATGATGCAGCAGGCGCAGACGAGCTTTGTTTTTTAGACATAACAGCATCATCAGATAATCGCGGAACCATATTAGATGTGGTGCAAAGAACAGCTGAAAACTGCTTTATGCCATTGACTGTTGGCGGCGGAGTTAGAGAAGTGGCCGACGTGCGCCGCTTACTGGAAGCAGGCGCTGATAAAGTATCAATTAATACAGCAGCGGTTCATAATCGTGACTTTGTAAACGCGGCTTCAGAGAAGTTTGGAGCGCAGTGTATTGTCATAGCAATTGATGCAAAAACAGTCTCAAAAGAAGGCGAACCATTGCGCTGGGAAATTTTCACTCATGGCGGCCGCGAGCCAACAGGCATCGACGCTGTTGAATTTGCCAAAGATATGGTGGCTAGAGGCGCCGGTGAAATTCTTCTCACATCAATGGACAGAGACGGCACGCGCCAAGGCTTTAATTTACCGCTCACTAAGGCCATCTCCGACGCTGTTTCCGTGCCTGTTATAGCATCTGGTGGCGTCGGCGATCTCAATCATCTGGTTGAGGGAGTGACTAAAGGAGGAGCAAGTGCAGTGCTTGCAGCTTCGATTTTTCACTTTGGGGACTATACAATCGGCGAAGCAAAGAGTTATATGGCGGAAAAAGGCATTAATATGCGCTTGGATGGGATCAATGCGGATGCTTAGTGGGCATCTGAAGCAAAGAAAATATATAACTAGCTTTCCGAAGAAGGAGCTCAGCCCACTTCCGGGCTGAGAGACATGGCAGCAGAGCTGCCCGGCACCTAGTGCCGTCCCTCGGAGGCCCAAGCGCTATAAGCGCTTGGAATAGCCGTGAGAGAAAAGAGATGACGGTAGGATCAACATTAGAACAGCTTAGTGATATTATTAAAGAGCGTAGAAGCTCTACAGCCGAGAAATCATATACAAAATCATTGATTGAAGCTGGAACAGGCAAATGCGCTAAGAAAATGGGCGAAGAAGCCGTTGAAGCAGTTATTGCAGCGGTTAGTGAAGATGATGACGCGTTTAAAGAAGAAACAGCAGATTTGCTTTATCATCTCCTGGTGCTCTTAGAGCAAAAGAATGTTTCCATGAAAGAAATTGAAGAGATTTTAGCATCTCGCATGGGGCTCTCTGGTCATGAGGAAAAAGCACAGCGTACGCAATAATAAGAAGAAACAAGAATAAAGTTGAAATATGACGGTTGCTTTATGGGCAACTAAAGGAATGCTAAAAATGACGGTTGCTTATTGCGGATGCAGCGACGGTTGCTTGTGGGCAACCTGAAATGGCAACCGAAGGAACATAAAAAAGGCTCAACTGGTATGCAAAACCCTGTTGAATTAGATAAATCACCTTATTTGATCATGCACCGCGATGAATGGGCAGAGCAACGCCGTGACACTCCAATGACATTAAGTCCAGAGGATGTGGAGCGATTGGGCGGTTTGTCAGAGCGCATATCAACCACAGAAGTTGAAGAAATTTATCTGCCCCTTTCGAGGCTGTTAAGCCTTTATGTATCCGCATCCCAAGAACTACATATGGTGACCAACCGTTTTCTGGGTCAAAAACAACAAAAAATGCCTTTTATCATAGGTATAGCCGGCTCTGTTGCATGCGGAAAAAGTACAACGGCCAGGGTGTTGAAAGCCTTGCTGGCCAGATGGCCAGATCACCCGATGGTTGATCTTATTTCCACTGATGGGTTTCTTCTTCCAAATAAGGTTTTAAAAGATCGCGACATTATGGATCGCAAAGGTTTTCCTGAAAGTTTTGACACAAAAAAATTATTATCATTTTTAGCTGATGTTAAAGCGGGCAAACCTTCCGTTAAAGCTCCTGTATATTCTCACTTTGCATATGACATTTTAGAAGATCAAGAAGTGGTCATAGATAGACCTGATATTTTAATCGTTGAAGGTTTAAATGTATTGCAGCCAGCTCGTTTGCCAAAAAATGGTAGCGGCATTCCGTTTGTGTCAGATTTTTTCGACATCTCTATTTATATCGACGCTGAAACAGATCATATTCAAGACTGGTATGTTCAGAGGTTTTGGAGATTACGGGCAACAGCCTTCCGTGATCCAGCTTCATATTTTCATAAATATTCTCTTCTCGATGAAGATGAAGTGGTCAATACGGCTACTGGAATTTGGCAGAGCATCAACCATAAAAACTTGGAAGAAAATATCCTTCCAACAAGACAAAGAGCTGACCTGATCCTAAAAAAAGCGAAAGATCATTCCGTCGAAGAAGTAATGTTACGCAAATTATAAAACAGCAAACAACGGTATTTACTTTTTCGTTTCTAACGAAAATTCACTGATCATTGGTAAATGGTCAGAACCAATTGACTTACCCGCCTCAAATCTATGTTTGTTGATTTTCCATTCCGCACTATCTCGAACAAACACATGATCAATTAAAAAGTGAGGAAATGGAAAATCAACATTAGCCGTTTGTGACGGCCATGACCCCTCAAACCAGCCAAATTTTTTCATCTTGTTTTTTTGAGAAAATCTCAAGAGCGTGTCAGACCACGGCGTTAAATTAAAATCACCGACAAGTAAAACAGGGTTTTTAAGTGGTTTGACGTAGTTTGATAACCAATTGAGCCCTTGGGCTTTAAATTTGGCATTATAAGGCCAATGCATATGAACAGCTATCAAATCAATTTTGGTATCTCTGATGTTGAGTTCTACATGAGCTATAGGTGGGTTTCTATCACTTAAATTCCAGTGTTTGAAAGTTTTTATTTGAAAAGGAAATTTAGAAAAAATGAAAATATAATTTGGTTGCTTGGAATTTTTATCATCAGATTTAGTAAGATAAGGACCAGAATAAACATATTGGGATTTTAATGATTGGACGACCTCTTTACTCATCCCAACAAATTCTTCCAAAACAATTAGATCAGGTTTTTCTTGATTAACATAATCAATAAACTTCTTAGCACTTTTATTTTTATAATAAGCATTATAATTCAGAAGCTTAATTAGTTTCGTCTGGGCAGTAGGCTTTTTTAAAGCACTAGTGTTAGTAAAACTGGAATATAGAATAGAACCATTAGATAGAAGTATAAGAAGCGTAACTGTCAGCCAAACTGTTTTTCTAAGCCATAAAAAAACAAAAAAAGCAAAGCCAGCACAAACGAAATAATGCAATCGTAAATGATCAAAAATATCGAATGTCTGGCTTTGAAAGGGACTAAATGAAATGAGTGTTAGGACCAAAATAATAATAGTCCCAACACAAAAAACAAAAGAAATCGCTTTACGCATAACGCTCATGATAAATTAAATACAAACTTGTTATAGCAATTCATTCTTTTTAGCGAGTTCAACCAAATCAGCCTCTGGACGAGCTCCTATATGAGAAATAATTTCACTGGCAGCAACAGCCCCAAGTGAGCCACAAATCTCTAAATTTTTACCTTGTGTAAAGCCATATAAAAATCCAGCTGCATAAAGATCACCAGCACCCGTAGTATCAACAACCTTTTCAATAGCAATACTAGGTGCAGCCATTGTTGCATTGCCATGTAAAATCATAGAGCCTTTGGCACCTTGAGTAAGGGCCGCGAGTTCAACATCATGACGAACCAGGTCTGCTGCATTAGAGAATTTATCAGTTTGGTAAAGCGCTTTAATTTCATCTTCATTGGCAAAAAGAATATCAACATGGCTCTTGATGAACTTTAAAAAGTCATCACGGTGACGGTCGACACAGAACCCATCAGATAATGAAAGAGCAACGCGCTGGCCTGCAGAGCTAGCAATTTCAGCAGCTTTAAAGAACGCTTCTTTCGCACGAGGCGGATCGAACAAATATCCCTCTAAATAAGTGATTTTTGCTGATTGAACTTGTTTTTCAGAAATTTCCTCAGGGCCAAGCTCAACACAAGCACCAAGGTAAGTATTCATTGTCCGCTCACCATCAGGAGTGACGAACACAAGGCAACGAGCGGTTGGTGTCCTGCCCGCATTGAAAGGCGTGTCAAATTTCACGCCGATAGCATTGAGGTCATGGGCAAAAACCTTACCGAATTGATCATCGTCAACAACGCCAATAAAGCCAGTTTTACCTCCAAAAGCGCCAATCCCAGCGCAAGTATTCGCAGCAGATCCACCAGAAATTTCAACAGCTGGCCCCATCGCTTCATAAAGGCGGTCAGCATCAGCAGCAGAGATCAGCTGCATATGCCCCTTTGGCAAATCCAAATCTTGTAAAACTTTGTCATCACATTTGGCAATAATATCAACAATGGCATTGCCAATTCCAAGTACATCAATATCAGACATGTTACCCCGTCAATGAGCCAAATGCTCATTTCTCAAATTGAAAATTATTATTAAATTCCACCCGTTATAGGCCAGACAGCTCTCAATAAGTCAAGTCTTGACAATTGCACGTAAACGAAAGGACGTTCTTTTAATAAATTACTTCAGAATTAGGGTTAAAACCCTAACTCACTACTTTCTCATCAAAATTACAGACATCAGCAACCTCACAACGCACGCAGGCAGGTTTACGAGCTTTGCAAATATAACGGCCATGTAAAATCAGCCAGTGATGAGCATGAAGAAGATAATCTTTCGGTACACGCTTTTCTAAAGCCAGCTCTACCTCAAGTACATTTTTACCAGGCGCTAAACCAGTTCTGTTAGAAACGCGAAAAATATGTGTATCAACAGCAATCGTAGGGTGCCCAAACGCAACATTCATAACAACATTAGCCGTTTTGCGCCCCACACCAGGTAATTTTTCAAGCGTCTCCCTGGTTTCAGGTACTTGCCCCTCAAAATCATCTAGTATCATTTGCGACAGAGCAATGACATTCTTAGCCTTATTGCGATAAAGCCCAATGGTTTTAATATGATCTATGAGTTTTTTCTCGCCTAAAGCCACCATTTTTTCAGGAGTATCAGCGATTTTAAAAAGGTCTCGAGTGGCTTTATTCACGCCAACATCTGTTGCTTGAGCAGAAAGGGCTACAGCGACAACCAGCGTATAATCATTCGTATATTGAAGCTCAGTTTCCGGCTCTGGTAGAGCTGTAGATAAGCGTTCAAACAGAGTTTCTATTTGTTTTTTTGTTAGTTTTTTAATTGTCATATTATGCCGCGCGAAAATGTGAACCCGTTGTGGGCCTGTAATGAGTATGTCAAGACTTGTCAGATTGTAAACTCTGAATATACTGAACATTATGAGCGATTTTACAAGACGAAATTCAAATCCAGATACGAGAGAGAATAAACTTTCCCCGAACTCTTCAGTTAAAAACGATGAAGAGAATTCTAAAGTGAAAACTCATGAGTTCTCAGCTATGCTCACTCCAAATCGCTCGCTAAGCCCAAAAGGCTTCATCATTTTCATGATATGCATTTCTGTTGTGTGCTTCACAACAGGGCTTGTTTTCACATTAGCTGGCGCATGGCCAGTCATGGGCTTTATGGGACTTGATGTATTACTGATCTATCTTGCATTTCGCAAAAATTATAATGATTTAAAAATATTTGAAACAATAAGCCTGACCTCAAATGAGTTAATCTTAGAGCGAGTTTATCCATCTGGTCGTAGTCAGTCTTTTGAATATAATCCCTTTTGGGTCAAAGTTGGCATCAAAGAACATTCAAGCGGTGCCACTAAAATGCAGCTGATTTCCCATGGTAAAGTACTAAATTTCGGAAACTTTTTATCCGATGACGAACGCCGCGAATTTGCCTCTGTTTTAAACAGAGAAATCTACCTCGCCAAGAAAAGCCTCAACGCAAATATCTAAAATTTGCTCCACAAACAAAAACTAAGACCAGCTATACGAAGAAGGAGTGACGGCCACTACGGCGTCATGACATGACAAGCTAGCTTGCCCGGCGTAAGCGCCGCCCCTCGGAGGCCGGCTGCTTCAGCAGCAGACTAGCCGTGAGAGAAAAAACGATTAAAAAAAACTATTTTTTAATCGGCTCTTGCTGAAATAAACCCCAAAGGTGATCCTGGCGAAGCCACCCTTTAATTTTTTTATTCACTGCAACATGACACCAATCGCCGGTGCACGTGATGATGTGAACAATGACCCCTTTGCCAATCCTAGCAAGAGACTTACTTTTTTTAGAAGAGCTTTCAAATAGAGAAAAATACTCAAGGCTATGATCTTTTGGATTAAGGGTAACTCCAGTGCGCCGGCGTGAAAGCAAGCTATGAAACACCCAACCCTTAGCACCAGTTTGATCTTCAATTTCACGCCAATTTTCATATTCAGAAACGATTTTAACCGGTAGTCCGAGTTTTTTAAACACCCATAGAATCTTATGAGTCCGTCCTGGTCCACGTCGCACGTTTACCAAATCAGACTTTAAACTAACAAAACGAGGAACAGACTCGCCGCTAGGACCAATGGTTCTCTCCAAAGCATTCGCACTCTCACTCGTAATGACAGAATGAAAAATCAGACCAATTATAATGAGGGTAACTGTGAGACGGATCATATAATAGCAAACTTAATCGAGTTAAATGATTGAGAAAAATAGCAAAGCAGTGCATCATGAAGATGGTATGAAACTAATGATATAACTATGACCTTAATAGGACAATGCTTAATAGAACAATGGGCCAAGTAAAACAATGAGCACTGCCATAAATTTATTTTTACTTTGTAAATTAATAAATTAAATGAAAATGCCTTTCCCCAAATCAGTTCCATTTGTTACAATATAGATAATATATAAAATATAACTAAAGAGGGGGAAACCATGAATAAAGATCCACTTGTCATTGTTACCCGCAAATTACCAGATAGCATTGAAAGCCGGATGGCAGAACTTTTTAATGTTCGCCTGAACCCAACAGACCAACCTCTTTCAGAAAAAGAGTTGGCTGAAGCAGTGAGTGCTGCCGATATTCTGGTACCTACAGTAACAGATAAAATAACAACTGATATTATAAGTCATGCCAGTAACAATCTAAAATTAATCGCAAATTTTGGAGCTGGCGTCGATAATATTGACTTGGATGCAGCAAAAGGTGCAAATATCATTGTCACTAATACACCTGGTGTTCTAACTGAAGATACAGCCGATATGACAATGGCATTGATGCTAGCTGTCCCGCGCCGTCTTTTAGAAGGAGCAATTTTTCTAAACGATCCGGCAAATAAATGGGGGGGCTGGTCACCGACCTGGATGCTAGGTCATCGATTAAATGGCAAAGCACTTGGCATCATTGGTATGGGGCGAATAGGTCAGGCAGTTGCAAGACGGGCCAAAGCTTTCGGTTTTAAGATCAACTATCATAACCGCCGTCCTATCTCACAAGAAATTGAAAAAGAACTGGATGCAACTTACTGGGAAAATCTAGATCAGATGCTCACCCGCATGGACGTGATCTCAGTGAATTGTCCCTCAACACCTGCGACCTATCATCTTTTATCAGCACGTAGACTAAATCTTCTGAAACCCACAGCCTTCATAATCAACACCGCTCGCGGTGACATCATTGACGAAGAAGCTTTGGCCACCATTATTGAAAACGGATCTATTGCCGGTGCTGGGCTTGATGTTTTCGAGCATGAACCGCAAATTGATAAGCGGCTCTTACATAATGAACGGGTTGTTGCTCTGCCACATATGAGTTCAGCAACTTTGGAAAGCCGAATTGATATGGGAGAAAAAGTCATGATTAACATCAAAGCTTACATTGATAATCATGCACCACCAGATCGCGTTTTTCCAGCTTGTAGGCCAGTAAAATAAGAAAAAACGATAAACTATACGCATTTGTAATGTTTCTACAGGCTTAAGCCCAATTTTAGCCCTTGTTTGGTCCCGTTTTCACCAAGTCATCATGGTTTCCTTGAACGATCAATTTTGTGAGAATGCGGTTGCTAGTGGGCAACCTGAAGCATAAAGGGGAACGATTATGACAATGCTCAAACAAGTCTCAAATTTAGCACTCAATGTATCCAAGCATCTTGGCGTCGTAGCTATAGCAGCTTTAACCTTTACCACCTCAGTTCAATCATCCGAACAGAGTGAGAGCTCAGATATCAAGCTTAGAACAGAGCTTGGTCAAAACTCCTACCTTGGTGATAAAGGGCAGAAAACCTATCTTCGTATTGACCTGGAAGGCATCCGAAGAGAAAAAACAGAACGTACACCCGTTAATATTGCCATCGTCATTGATAAATCAGGTTCGATGAACGGTGGTAAATTGGCCCAAGCTAAAGAAGCCGCGATCATGGCAGTCGAGCGTTTGGGGCGAGATGATTATGTTTCAATCGTTACATACAGCAGTAAAGTAGATGTGCTGATGCCATCTACAAGAGTGACAAACACAACAGAATTTCGTCATCGCATCAAATCAATTAGGTCAAATGGTCAAACGGCACTTTATGCTGGTACAAAGCGTGGCATCCATGAACTAGAAGCATTCTTGGATGAAAACCGCGTCAATCGTGTCATCCTACTCTCTGATGGTTTGGCAAATGTTGGCCCCTCAAAACCAAGCGATTTAGAAGAGCTGGGTCAAAAGGCTGGCGCTAAAGGCATCTCAATCACAACAATCGGATTAGGTCTTGGGTTTAATGAAGATCTAATGACAAAACTAGCTTACGCAAGTGACGGCAACCATGCATTTGTAAAACATGAACGTGATCTGGTAGATATTTTCAACAAAGAGTTCGGTGATGTCCTATCTGTTATCGCTCAAGATATTGAAATCATCATAGAGTGTGAAGTTGGCATTCGTCCCATCCGCTTAATGGGCAGAAGAGCTGATGTAAATGGTCAAACCATACGAGTAAAATTAAATCAGTTATATGGAGCCCAATCTAAGCACCTGATCATTGAAGCCGAGTTAGATGAGACATATGACGAAGGTGATCATAACTTTGCAAAAGTGACAATCGATTATCGTTCCTTACAAAATAAATCGAGAGAAACGTTAAAAGCAGAAGCGAAAATCAATTTCACAAAATCTAAAAGCCGTGCTGCTAAAGCCGTGAATAAACGTGTGATGAGCGATGTGATTGAGCAAATTGCAACTGAGAAAAACGAAGAAGCTGTAGCCTTAAGAGATAAAGGTGACATAAAAAGATCAAGAGTAATGTTGGAGAGCAATGCAGCTTACCTTGCGAAAGAAGCAAAAAAATTAGGTGGAAATTATGCCCCTAAATTAAAAGACCTCGCTAAGAAAAACAGAGCAGATGCTGAAAATTTAACCGGTAACAAATGGCGCTCATCCCGCAAGGAAATGAAAGCCAGAGCCTACCGCCAAAAAACTCAGCAGTCATATTAAGTGGCGCTTCAGCGCCAGGACATGACGCCAGGGGCGTCCGGCGCGTTGCGCCGCACCTCGGGAGGCCTAAGCGCCTTTAGCGCTTAGAATAGCCTGAGAGAAAATAGAGAGAGAAACTAAAAAACCCTCGTGATAATTTATCACGAGGGTTTTTTATAATTAACTAGATCTAACAATTCAGCTATTGAGAATTGGTTTGCTCAACTTGAATGCCAAACATATCGGCAACATCAATGCCATGCGGGTAGTGTTTCCACCCGATGAAAATGGCACCAAAAATTATGGCTGCTAGAATAGCACCAGTAATTGGATTTCCGCTAAATATAATATTAACGAAATTGCCAATAAAAGCGGCAACCAAAACCAGTACAGACAACGTAATAACAGTCACCCAATTAATTTGTGACCAATCAATAAAATCCATGAGATTTACTCCTATCAACTTCCCCAATCTAGGCATGATCTTATGTCAGGCGTGTGAAGTTGTCACATGGTTTTAACCACGAGACGTGGCTATTTGAACCCACATTGAAAAAATTTGATTATAAAACAAAACGCTATTCAGTATTTCTTATGAGATTAGAGAGTCAGAATAAATAAAGTCGAAAGTTTACAAAATCTGTTTCATTTTTACTTTATTTTTTAAAGTGCCTATATTATGTAATAATATAACAAATTTTTGTATGGAATCTCTTCTATTAAAGGTCTAGGTTCTAGAACAAAAATAAATAACCAGTTTAAGTCCTCTAGAGACCAATATTCTTAAAAACTCTTTGGCTATAAACACGAAATAAATCAGGGTAACCCATTGAGTACGCTCAAAATTCTTGAAACCGTTCAACTCCCAACAGATCATGGGGATTTTATAATGTCGATCATTTCTTATGGAGATGATTTAGAGCATATAGTCTTAGAGCGCAGCTCTAATGCGAGCGAAATACCGATTATACGCATTCATTCAGAATGTATGACGGGCGATGTCTTTCGCTCTCACCGCTGTGATTGCGGCGAACAGCTAGAGAAATCATTAAAAAAGATTGGTCAAACTGGCCACGGTTTTGTTTTTTATCTGCGTCAAGAAGGTCGCGGCATTGGTCTATTGAATAAAATGAAGGCATATAACCTTCAAGAACAGGGCTATGACACAGCAGAAGCCAATGAAAAACTGGGATTTGACATTGATTTGCGTGAATATGACATCGTCGCATCATTTTTAAAATCAAAAGATGTGGGTCATGTGAAATTGATAACCAATAATCCTGAGAAATGCGATGCTTTACGAAATGGCAATATCGAAGTAGAGCGAATTCCATTACCTACAACAACTCACAATGCAAATGAGCGTTACAAAAGCACAAAAATGAATAAGCTCGGTCACTACGGTCACTAGCGCGGTTGCTGGTGGGCAATCTATCGCGCCACTAAAAAACACCCACCCCTATTTCACTAAAATCGCGTGATTATCCCACTGTACATTGTGGGCAGTTTCAAACGGATTAGAAACCTGAGTACTTAAAACCATTTGTTCAACCTGACCGGTACCACTTGTTTGTAAAAATTCACCGCTCAAATGCGTTCGGGCAAGGCCGCATCCATCCAATAATTTACGTGTCCCTAGAAAGCGGCGGTTAACAGCATCCCAATATGAGATCAATCCTCCACGTGGATGTGAGGCAGCGATAATGTCACCTGATTTGTCAACGGTGACGGAGCCAACATAATTCTTCATTTCGTGTAGAATATCTTTGGGAGCTTCAACCAATTTAATTTCATGACCGCGATCATGAAAGCCGATAAGTGGGGGGATGTGCGTTTTGGGTCCCTTAAATTGAGCGCCAAATACAACACGGCTTTTATTCGCAACAGTAAGGTGCCGGATTGATAATTGATGAAGCATAGAGGGAAGAGTTTGTTTCTCGATTAATGATCCTGTGCGGCGGTCAATATAAACCAGTGAAGGTTCCATCTCTGTTAGGTTTAAAACCTGTCGCCCTGTCTCTGGGCTTGTCTCTAATCCACCATTGGCAATAACAAGCGTGATGCCATCATCAAGTAAAGCTATATCATGGGGACCAATGCCATAGCTCGAAAATTCACCTATTTGTTTATAGCCATTAGCTGCATCACGAATGCCAACAACTCCAACGCCATTTTCAAAATCATTTTCAGTTGTAAATAATATTTTTCCATTAGGTGAGAAAACACCGTGACCATAAAAATGACGATCCGCTCTCGCAAAAAAATGAAGAGGTTCTTTACTAGCGTTAGTAGAAAAGGCAACAGCAAATCGCCCTGGTCGGCGCGCAAAAGCAACAACTTCTGCAGACTGGTTAATAGGCTCACCAAGCCTTTGCGGACGAACAGCAACATCATGACCACGCCCAGGCAAAGTCACTGACCTCAAATCACCTGCGTTAGTAAAAAGAGCGGCTGAATAAGAAGGGACTGTTTCACTAGACGAATGCCTTCGTGCGGCGGCAAAAATTTCTTGTGTTTCGTCAGCTGCATAGGCAGTCGATGATAAAAATTCATTCGGCAAAATACCGCAACCAACTGCCAAACTAGAGCAAAGAAAATCTCTTCTATTAATCGCCATCAGAAGCATTAAATCCTAAAGGTAAATCGGCCGCGAGTGCAAAATACCGAGCAAAACCAACATTTAAATGAGAAATTGTTTTGGCAATGCCTCGAAGTTGGTCTTTAGCAGTCTCATCAGATAGCACTTTGAATATACTGTATGATTTGTTTTCAAAGTCTTCAAAAGAAGAGTAAATTTTTTGAAACATTTTGCTAACATGAAACTGCAAATCAACAGGTGATTTATCTAAAAGAAGTTTAAAACCGCTCTTTCTTACATAGTGATCAATAGCTTCAATATTGGTTTTGATAACTTGTAAAGAAAGTCCAGATCGCCAAAATGCTGCGCGTTTCGGTTTTACTGTTTTCCCTTTGCGCCCAAATAGAGGGTGAATTTTCAGGTCATGAATTTTTTTCATCTCAACGGTGACCGATTGATAAAATTCAAGAAGAACTTCTTTGCGATTTCGGTAATGAACATTTGTAAGAGACGGGTTCAACAATTCTTTGATGGTTTGATGTTTAATCTTCCAACCATTGAAGACCTCACCAGAAATTTGCTGGATATTAGCTGTTAGTCTCACACCATAGGCACAGCGAAAACGTCCCTCATTGTCAGTTGTAAAAAGCTCTTTGAAAGATTGATTTTTACCATTGCCGTAAAGAATAAATTCAAGAGCAGTTAATCCCTGCACAGCAATTGATTTCTCGACAAATTTCTGAGGAGAAAGAGCTTGTCTGTCCTCGGCCTTTAGTAAACGCCGAACAGCCCTTAACCCACGTCCTTTATGATCAGGCCAATAGACAAGTCGCTCTAGCCTATATTTGTCAATGATGGGTCCAAAGTGAATATGTTCTATCGCAGCAAAGGAGAGCACAGTGTTAGCAAAACTGTTTTTAACCAGATCGAATTTTTCCGCACTTGGGTGAGAGCAAAATTCATCCATCTTAGAATGTAGCTCTTTACTATTTGAAAAGAGCGTTTCATAGCGGGGTAAGATATGTTGCTGATATGAGTTATGAGCCAATTTCTCCAAAATCTGATTACTAGTCAGGTCACTATCTGATTTTTGGATTGGTGTTTTTATCTCTGTGGCAGCACTCATAGTTATAGGTGCAAGCACCAGGCTAACGAAAAAAACAAATAAAAAAGAACGTAAATATTTAAAACTTAGAACAAGCACAAGGTGCCTCATAATCTTTTGTTGAGTTGAAAAAAAACTATAGCAAAACTAAGGAATTAAAGCGATCGGACAAATTCAACCAACCATTTACGTTCGATTTTGCTAAGTTTTGAATATCCATCACGAGCCTTTAAACCTTCACCGCCATGCCAAAGAATAGCTTCTTCAACGGAGCGCGCACGGCCATCATGCAATAGATTTTCATGCCCATTAACTGTCTTGGTCAAACCAACACCCCATAAGGGTGGTGTTCGCCATTCAAAGCCATCAGCTTTACCTTCAGGCCGATGATCAGCAAGGTCGCTGCCCATATTATGTAATAACATATCTGTATAAGGCCAAATCTCCTGGCCAGAAAGGTGCTTGTTTTTAGGAAGTGGCCCAGTTTTAAATTTAGGACGATGACAAGAAGCACATCCTATGGAGTGAAACAGAGATTTTCCTTTTAAAACGCTCGGTGTTTGCGGGTTTCTGCGCCGAGGTACTGCAAGGTTAGAGGCGTAAAATGTCACCAAATTGAGCATTTCATCAGTAACCTCAACACCAGACCTTTTATCAACGCCATGCGGAGCCTTAAGACAGAAAGCTTGATTAGGCGTACAGTCACCGGCTGCATTTTTATGCAAAGAAGTTGATAAGCCAATATCACCTGAAAATGCTCCAGCTGATTGTTCTTTCACTGAAGGTGACCCCGCCTTCCATCCAAACCGGCCAAGCATAATCCTTTGCTTTAAGTCCGACCAAACCATATTAGCTTTACCAGAGATACCATCACCATCCTCATCATCAGGATCTGCTGATTTTAAAATATCCTGAGAAGGAATAGCATCCAGCAAACCAAGGCCAATCATCGGAGGCGTAATGCGAGGAGACATCAAAACATCTTTATGCATCGGACCATATTTCAGGTCAGTTGCTGTATAGTGTGGACGCCTGAGCTGTACGAGGGAACCATCATCAAGGGGCACATCAAAATACTCATAGCGAATATTCATATGCCCCTCACCTTGGTGTCCCTGAATAGAGAGATCTTGAAATTGCCCACCATAAGTTGGCTCAGGAATGATCAAAGCACGGCCATCCTCCAATAACTTTCTTTGCGAGTCTGTTTGCGGTGGAATTGAAAGGCGTAAAAACAGAGAGACTTGAGTGTCGTCAGGCCAATTGGCGTGAGGCGTATGACCTCGGCCATCTTTTAAATGGCAACGTTGGCATGAACGCGCATTAAACAATGGCCCCAAGCCATCTGAAGATTTTGTCGATGAGGGGGATGAAACCCATAATTTCCTGAAAAGGCCGTTGCCAACTTTGAATAGAAGTTCTTTTTCAAACCCTAAATTTCCTGAGGAGTGAGAAAAAGCATTTTTGTTTTTATAACTTTTTCGAGACGTGGCTTTACCACCAGGCAAATGCTCACCTGTTTCAAATAAAGCCGGAGCAATGTGAGACTTTAGTTGATTTGCAGCAATAGCTTTTTTAAAAAAATTCTGTTCGGAAGTAAGCCAAAAATTGGAGCAGATAAAAATAGTGGCCCCCGCAAATATTGCGAAAGCCACCAAAATCGAAACATTCAATTTTTTAAATAAGGCCATAAAACCCATTTGAAAAACGTTCCTAAATTTATTTAAACTAGGAGAGTATTGAATTAAAAATCAATACGTCCACCAGCCATGATTGTGTAGAAGTCTTCTGTTCCAGGTGCGGCAATAGCGTTACCACCAGCATCTCTCACATCTAGATCAACTTCGTAGTGACGATAGCCAACATAAAGTTGCATAGCTGCAGCGTCGATATGCTGAACGATACCAAAACCAAAGACTTTAGCTTCACTGCCGCTTACAACATCAGTTGCATTACCAGTAATTGCGTTAGCATTGTCAGTTACAAACATGTCATCAAACTGACCATACTCACCATAGAGTGCTGTTTTTCCAAGTGAGTTATATTGTTTGAGCAAACCACCTTTGAAGTAATAGAAAGTAGCTTCATCGCGTCCGGGTTCATTGTTAAAGTCTCTTTGACCAGCAGCGAAAGTTAAGTTCAACCCAGTTGGGTTGTGAAGCACAGAAATAGAACCGTTAAGAGTGTCTAAGCTTTCTTTAGCTCCACCGTTATCGCCATCTCTGTTTTCTCTGTAAGCAATTGCTGCAGCGACTTCAAATTCACCAAGCCCTTTTTCATAAGCTAAAGCAACATCCCACATGTCATCTTCACCCCAAGAGGCAGATAGAACAAAGCCTGCAATTGTAGGTGTTTCATAACGAATGATGTTAAATGTATCACCATTAAGGTTATCAAACACATTACCAATTGTGACACCAGACAGGTTGCCGTTAGAAAGACGAAGTTGGAACCCACCTGCAACATCAGGGATGGCAGAGTAAGCAACATTTTCAGAACCAGAAAGGTCCACTTCAGGTGCGCCATCAGAAGCCTGATCAGCAAAACCCCAAGTCACACGACCATATTGTTCACTTTCAATGAACATAGCTGACTGTGCAAGTTCAATAGCTGTGTCGCCATCGTCGTTAGTTTGGTCAACAGAATCAGAACCAGCTGCTATGATTTCAAGTTCAATCTCATAACCAGCAGTCCAACCGGGACGGATTTTAGCTTCACCAGAAAAGTTAATAGCACCAAGGTCGTTGCCATTACTTGTCACATAAGCGTCGCTTTCGTCGCCGTCATCCCAAACCAAAATATTTTGGTTCATCCAACCAGAAACGGTTAGAGATACTTTACGGTTACCTTTACGAGCCGTTGTCGCTTCAAGTGTTGCAATACGCTCTTCAAGGTCAGCACAGCAATCACCACCAAGATCGGCCGCAAGTGCTGAAGAGCTAGTCAATGCCATCACAGAAAGACCAGCAAGTGCGCCGATTCCCCATGCTTTGCTTTGTCTAACCATAGTTTGTCTATAAGACATTTGAATTCCCCCAAATGGTTAAATTTAAGACGTTAATTTGCTTTAAAATATCTAACAATTTAACAATGTTATAATATTACAAAAGCGCTATTGTCCACCCCATAAATTTTAAAAAATACTAAGAGTGGTGTATTAATCTCAATATGTTGCAAATTTGTTTATGCAAAATAGTGAGGCTTGTTCAAGGGCAAGAATAGGTACCCCCTTGATCAAGTTTTCAGTCACGAATGAAGTTATTCGGCCGAAATTTTTGAAGGATTATCTAAGCTTTCAGATCCTTCAAATTCGATAGATTTTAAGTTCAAAGTTGCAACAACACGCTGAATAGCTTTTGTTTGATTTGTTAAACCATCAATACTAGCTTGAACGGCTGCATTACCTTCTTTGTTACCTTCACCAATCATTTGGTCATAAGCCTCAACGGTCTCTGCACGCTTCACCATAGCTTTCATAGCTGTGATCGTAGCAGCAAGCTTGGCTGTTAATTCTGTATCAGCTTTTGCATCACGTGCTTTCACCAAATCAGAAACACTTGCGCCTTTAACAACAGACCCATCAACACGCTTATAAGTACCTAGATAAACATTCTGAATTCCTAAAGCATCATAGTAGTGAGAGTTATGAGTGTTATCTGAAAAGCAGTCATGTTCTTCTTCAGGATCATGCAAGATCAATCCAAGTTTCATGCGCTCACCAGCAAGTTCACCATAAGAAAGTGAACCAAGACCAGTAAAAATGGTTGAAAGGGCTTCATTGTCACTTTTTGCAAGAAGGCCCGTACGAGCAGCACCTTTAACGCCCCATTGAGCAACCATCCATTTTAGATCGTCAATCAAAAGGTTTGTGGCAGCAGTTAAGTAAGCAATGCGGCGGTCACAATTTCCATTTGTACAATTTTTCAAATCGAAATCAGTGTGAGGGCGATTACCAGCACCTTTCTTAGTGCCGTTCAAGTCTTGTCCCCAAAGCAAAAATTCAATGGCGTGGTAACCTGTTGCTACATTCGCTTCAACATCGCCAGCTTCGTGCAAAGTTTCAGAGATAAGCTCTTTGCTGATTTTAGTTGTATCAACTGTCTTACCGCCAATTTTGATAGACTTAGCAGCAACAACATTTGCGACATAAAGATCATTTTCATCAGATTCTGTTCCATAATCTTTTGAAACATAATCAATCAAACCTTCGTCAAGTGGCCAGGCGTTTACTTTTCCTTCCCACTCATCAACAATCGCATTGCCAAAACGGTAAGCTTCAGATTGTTGGTAAGGCACACGTGAGGCAATCCAGCTCTCACGAGCAGCTTTTAGGGTTTCAGCACTTGGAGCTTTAACGAATGCATCAATTTTTGCTTTTAACGTTTCAGCTGTTTTTAAAGAATCTTCAAATGTTGCTTCAGCAATATTGGAATAAGTCGTGACGATGTCTTTAACTTTTGGCTCTGCGGCTACCGCTGCACCAGAACCAACAAAGCTTGAAAAGAGTGCAAGTGCTACTCCTGTAGAAGCTTTTTGAAACAGTGTCTTTGTCATTTATAAAGTGTCTCCTAGATTAAAAATAAATAAGATTAAAAATAAAAAACTAATTGGGAAAATGATGAGGCTCAGAAGCCAGATGAGTAAGCGGCTGAGCAATTGAATTAACTCGTAAAATTTGCCCGGCATCAACGAGGCCATCAGCAAAATCTTGGGCTGCAATTTGTGGTAAATCTATATCTGCCGCTTCAGTGATGGCATAAACACAAGCCTTTAAAGCCGGGCACTCACTATGCTGGCATGCGGCAATCATAGAAATAGCCACCACTTCATCATAACTAAACCCAGGCGTAACGATTTTTTCGATCTGTATAGGGCGTTTGGAAATTTTATCCAAAGCGTTAACCCAACTTCCAAGTTTTGTTGAAAGAACCAATCCATCTTTCAATCCAAAAGCTTGGATATATTGGCGGCTACACACATCAAAAAAGCGGTTATCATTTGTTTGAACACCGCGCACCCAACAACGAAACCCAAGCCCAACCAGGCGTTCAGGTGTTGCATTAAGTGTAATTGATGTGCCGCATCTCTTGACGGGTATATTCATAGGTATATTTATTGGCCAGTCAGAAGATAAATCAGTTGTTAAATTTGTATTGCTTGCTTCATGCTCATCCATAAGAGCATTTTGAGAAACTTTACTTTTCAGTTGCATTGGAAAGTCACCATTAAATTAAAATAATTGGTGGACGCTCTGAAACTGGAAGGTCGCTTGAGTAACTTTGACTTTAATTTAAAAACAGAAAAAGCATTCACAAACCAGAATTCTTACGCCCATTAATTGGTTTTAAAAGCGCGGCTGCTAGTGGGCAGTCTGAAGCGCAGTTAAAAAATGCGGCTGCTTTTGTGGATGCTTATGTTGGCATCTGAAGTACAAAAAAGTGCAGCCTGAAGCCCATTTAAAAAAGAGCGCTAATTTTAAAAATGAGCGATCAGATTGAGGCAGAAAACTCAAGGCCGCTTCACGATGATGAGGCGAATGAGAATGAAACCCTAGAAGGTTCTCACATATGGCTGATTTAATGTAATTGAAAGAAGTGGAAAGCTCTGAAAAGAATGATGATGGTCCTGAGCAGGACAGATCTGTACCAGTACACGCACCCCTGGCCAGGTGATAAAACTTAAACATTTTTCTCTCCAATAATCAGGGTTCAAGGCCCTGGTATTAGACTAAATTAGCGCCCCAATAATTGCGACACTACCCAGACATAATCAAATATTCCGAACACAGTCAAATAAAAAATCAATAAAACCAGCAGTTTAGAATTAATATAAATTGAAAGTAAAAATCATCCCAACTTGACAAATCAAAAAAGCTCAGATGATATGAACGTCGAAATATAGCCAACAAAAACTATGGTTATATCTGATTACGGGACCTTGAATCTCGTTTATTGGAGAGAAAAATGTTTAAGTTATTTAGGCAACGCATGCCCAAAGTGCGTTCGATAGTCGCACATTCAAAATTGTTCTTAAAACAACCAGTTGAATGCATAAATTTACAAGTCCAATCATTAACCAAGAACCATTTGGCAGCTTTAATAGCCCCCTCTTTTTGTAGGCGAGGGCGAGCAGATGATTGATGAAGTAACTCATCACGTTTTAGATAAAATAAATCAGGAAAAAACTCCGATTTATTTTGCGAAAAAACCTCAAATTAAAAAATCACCAGAAGAATTGGTCGGCTTGGGGTTTCGGTTTTGGATGGCTGGTTATCAGAATAATGATTTCGAATTTTGGAAAAAAACCTGGGATCATTTTAACCAAACCATCGGTACATCAGCTGCAAGAACAACAGTTTCAGAACTAGCGTCTTGGGCACAAACTGTTCAAACGTCAGCTTTGAGAGACATTGAAGTTTCACTAACAGAACAAGAGAAATTCGGTAGAGATGAACGAATGGCCATCACTATGGTCGCAGCTGGTCAACATAATTCATGTCCAGCCCTTCAGGCTTGCGCTGGGGCATTACTTGGTGCGGTTGAAGTTGAAAATGTCGTTGAAGCATCTACTAATTTTGGACATCAATTACTTGAGAAAAAGCTCTTGTTGAGTGATATCAAAAAACCAGAAGATTATTAAATCAACGCGGTTGCTGCGACGGATGCTAGCGAGCAACCTGAAGGAGCCCTAAAAAGAATGGGCATCTGAAGCGCAGTTAAAAAAGCAATAGCCTAGAGAGAGACAACAAAACATTGACCTTTCGTTGAATGTTGCATGAGTTTCAAAACCCTGCATGCGAAGAACTCATTTTTCACAAGAGCCTAGCAAAGATAATCTGAAAAATAAGACCAATCTCTATTATCAAATAATACAAAACAACGATAATCATGTATTTAATATGAATGTTTAAATTTATCTTGTGACAGATGTCTAAGAGAAAAAACAAAAATATATTGGACGAATCTACAAGTGTTATATTATGCAAAAATATGCAATAATTAACAAAATAAATAATTCAGGGAAGAAACGCTATGGATCAGATTGTAAATACCCCAACTCACGCATTAAATTTTCTAAAAGAGAAAATGAAGATAAAATCCAGATATGACAATTTCATAGGTGGTGAATGGGTCGCTCCGACAGATGGGAGGTACTTTGACAATATCTCTCCAATTGATGGAAATATTGTCTGTCAAATCGCTCGGTCTTCAGCGGCAGATATTGAAAAAGCCTTAGACGCAGCTCACAAAGCTAAAGATGCCTGGGCTGAAACTTCACCTGCAGATAGAGCCGCGGTTCTTTTAAAAATCGCTGATCGGATGGAAGCCCACCTAACCGAAATAGCAACGATTGAAACAATCGATAATGGGAAACCAATTCGCGAAACAAAAAATGCTGATGTACCTTTAGCAATTGATCATTTCAGATATTTTGCCAGCTGCGTAAGAGCGCAAGAAGGTGGCGTTTCTGAAATTGATAAAGATACAGTTGCTTATCATTTTCATGAGCCACTTGGTGTCGTCGGGCAAATCATTCCGTGGAATTTCCCATTACTCATGGCAGCATGGAAACTGGCTCCAGCTCTGGTTGCAGGCAACGCCATTGTTTTAAAACCAGCTGAACAAACACCATTTAGCATTATGGCTTTGATGGATCTTATTGGCGACCTTATTCCACCAGGGGTGCTAAACGTAGTAAACGGTTTTGGTATTGAAGCAGGTAAACCGTTGGCCACTAGTCCGCGGATTGCAAAAATCGCCTTTACAGGGGAAACCTCAACAGGTCGTTTAATCATGCAATACGCCTCCGAAAACATCATTCCATCAACAGTTGAATTGGGCGGAAAATCTCCTAACGTCTTTTTTGCAGATGTGATGGAACAAGATGATGCGTTTTTTGATAAAGCATTAGAAGGCTTTGCATTGTTTGCTCTAAACCAGGGCGAAGTGTGTACATGTCCGTCAAGAGCGCTTGTACAGGCATCGATCTATGATCAGTTTATCGAGCGGGCAATTGAGCGTGTGAATAAAATTCAAATGGGCAACCCGCTTGATGATACCACAATGATCGGTGCACAGGCCTCATCAGACCAATTAGAAAAAATTCTTTCTTACATCAAAATCGGTAAAGATGAAGGCGCAAGCCTGCTAACCGGTGGCGATAGAGCCATGTTGGGCGGCAACCTTGACACAGGCTATTATGTGAAACCAACAGTCTTTGCTGGTAATAATAATATGCGTATTTTCCAGGAAGAAATTTTCGGCCCTGTGCTTTCTGTTGCAAAATTCGAAGATGAAGCAGAAGCCTTAAAAATTGCGAACGACACCATTTATGGTCTTGGCGCAGGTGTTTGGTCAAGAAATGGTTCCACCGCTTATAGAATGGGTAGAAACATCCAAGCTGGCCGGGTATGGACGAACTGTTATCACCTCTATCCAGCTCATGCTGCATTCGGTGGTTATAAACAATCTGGTATAGGCCGAGAAAACCATAAAATGATGCTCGACCATTATCAGCAGACCAAAAACTTACTAGTAAGCTACAGTCCAAATGCTTTGGGCTTCTTCTAAACCTGAATTCATTTAAGGCGAGACCAGATGGTCTCGCCTTTTTTATGAATTTAAGAAAGAGGAGATAAATAAAAATGAAGACAGTAAAACTTGTCTCAATAACTGCTGAAGCAATAAAGTTAGTAAATGAGTTAAGAGATGCTCATGGTGATTTGATGTTTCATCAGTCGGGTGGTTGTTGTGATGGAAGTGCTCCAATGTGCTATGTAAACGGAGAATTCAAAACCGGTGACGCTGATGTATATCTTGGAGAAATCGCCGAGTGCCCTTTCTACATAGGCCGTCAACAATACGCCGCATGGAAACATACTCACCTTATCATCGATGTGGTAGAAGGACGTGGCAGTGGATTTTCTTTAGAAGCACCAAGAGGTGTTCGGTTTTTAACTAGATCCAGATTATTCACTGAAGAGGAACAAGGAATTTTAAAAGAACAGGAGCCCGCCTCACTTTAAATTATCGATTGTCTCTGTTGATCTGAAAGTAAGGTTATAGCGATAAGCCCCAGTAAGTTCATGCTGTCCCTCTTTTAGTTTATCAATGCCGTGATAAGCAAGACGTGAAACACCACCCCATACAACAACATCTCCATGGGTGAGCGGGGTTCGCAAAGCTTTATCTGATCGGTTAAGACCACCAAATATAAATTTGGCAGGAAGTCCTATTGAGACGGAAACAATAGGTTGAGAAAAATCACCCTCGTCTTTGTCCTGATGCAAAGTTAAACGCGCACCAGGCTCATAGCGATTAATCAAACAAGAATTCGGAGTAAAGTCTAAAAATCCAGTTTTTTCAGCAGCTTGTTTAGCCACTGATAAAATTTCTAAAGGCAGTTTAGGCCAAACCTTACCTGTGAGCGGATCATAATGATCATAGCGATAGCCTTTTTTATCTGAAATCCACCCGGCCAAACCACAATTGGTTATAGCTACAGACATTTTTCTCCCACCCGGTGTCATCATATGCCGAAAGGGAGCGTCAGCAGCTATAGAATGAATAGCCTTAATAAACATTTGTTCAAAAGGAAGAGCAAAAGCCTTCAATAAAAAAGCCCCATCCCTGAGCTTTATTTTATTATCATCAGTATCTTCAAACAGGTCTCGTTGCATAAACTCAAACTCTTCTATCTTTTCATTGAAAAAAGAATAGCACAGTTCCGCGCGGGTACACCTAAGGCAATTAAGCGTAAATATATTTGCGATACGGTGAAGGAGCTCAGTCTTCTTCTGACTGAGTGAGATGAAGCCAGAGGCGTCCGGCACTTAGTGCCGCCCCTCGGAGGCCTATGAGCGTCAGCGCATAGAATAGCCGTGAGAAGAAAAAACTCAGTCTGTACAGAAAAAACTATAAATAACCAACCACTCGAAGAAGGAGCTCAGTCTTCTTCTGACTGAGTGACATGGTGCCAGAGGCGTCCGGCCCTTAGTGCTGCCTTTCGGAGGCCTATGAGTGTCAGCTCATAGAATAGCCGTGAGAAGAAAAAAGGCCGTGTAATCGCAAAAAGGATTACACGGCAAGTTTTTGCTGCTTCATAGATGAGGAGAGAGCGATCTTTAAATCCTATCCATTCAATTGGGGAAAGGTCAGATAAAAAATAGTCACCCCTCAAAGGAGATAATGCTTAATCAGAGGAGGTCGATTAAATGCATTGACCAGACAATGCCAAAGAAATATAATTTAGTAAAATGAATTATTAAAAAGGCAATAGATGCATAATATGCATCATAAAAAATATGCATTTAAAAGAATTAGACGCAAATTTAATCGTAGTCCTGGATGCTCTCTTAATGGATGCAAGCGTAACCAAAGCAGCCGCCCGTCTCGGGCGAAGTCCCTCAGCTGTTAGCCATGCATTGGCAAACTTACGCTATATATTCAATGATGAACTTTTTGTTCGTGCCGGCCAGCGCTTAGCACCAACAGCCAGAGCCAAAGAACTCGCCCCATCAGTACACATTATAGTCTCTGGTTTGGAAAGCTTGTTGCGAAGCAAAGAACCATTTAATCCAGGTACACAAGAACGCACTTTCCGCTTTCATTGCCCAGAAATGGCAGAACTTTATTTTCTACCCAAATTACGCGGACTCATTCAATCAGAAGCTCCAAATATTCACATTGAAAGAAGCGTCACCAATACTGAAATCATGTATGAAAATTTAAGACGCGGTCAAACTGACTTTATCCTCATTGAAAATGAAATCATGGAAGATATCGTCGATTTGTCATGGCTGAAAATGAACGAGGAACCTTTTATAACGCTTGTAAGTAAAAAGAGCGAATGGAAGGATAAAAAAATCACCCTGAAAAACTTCCAAAACCTCCCACATATCATTACAGATCAGTCAGCTAAAAAAGCGGGCGCTCTAGAACAGACATTCATAGAAAAAGGCTTAGAGAGACAAAACATACTCAAGGCATCATCGTCATTGGCTGGTATATTAATGGCAATTGAAATGAGTGTTCTGGTGACAGTGCCGCATATACACGCAAAATTATTATTAAACCATGTAGCTACTGCAGAAGTGACATTGCCTTTCAAACTTCCCAAAATGAACATTAAACTAGGCTGGCACAGAAGTTTCGAACGCGATGAATGCCATCAATGGTTACGAGAAAAAATAGAACTTTGCTTGTCAGAACCCGAAGACGCTTAGCGAGAATAAATGATGAAAATAACCTGTCATTGTGAAAATATTACATTGGAGTTCGAAAAAGAGATAAATGAGATCGAGTCTCTCAACGAATGTAATTGTACGATTTGCAGACGCATTGGCGCACTGTGGTTTGGTTTTGATCCATCTGAAGTTGTTATAACCATAAAATCAGAACCGACCGTTCCGTATTTAAGACCAGCTGGTGAATTAGCCTTTCATCATTGTCCTAAATGTGGCTGCACAACCCATTATGAAACCACTGAAAAATGTATGATCAACAAAATAGCCATAAATGGCAGGCTTTTAGATATGAAAGATAGAGCAAAAATCAAGTTGACTAAATTTGATGGAGCAACAAGCTGGAAATTTGTAGATGAATGGCCAGAAAATATAAAAAATTAAACACCAAACACTAAAAAAATTATTTTCTAAACTTCTTCTTCTATACCCATTATAAGAGACAGAAATAAATACAAATTTTCACGCAGAATAAGAGTTAAATATCCTATGCGTTTCATAGATTATAGTGCTGCCATTTTCGGTTTAATCTTTCTATGTCCAATCATGATCATTATTGCTATTTTGATCAAACTGGATTCTAAAGGTCCTGCGTTATTCAAGCAACAAAGAGTTGGTCAAAATGGGAACACTTTCACCTGCCTAAAATTTCGAACAATGGCAGTTGGTACGAAGCATGTGCCCACTCACCAATCTAGTGCAAATAGTATAACAAAAATCGGTAATATCTTAAGGCGTTCCAAACTTGATGAGTTGCCGCAACTCATCAATGTGTTATTCGGCCAAATGGCACTTGTTGGGCCAAGGCCCGGCCTCCCTAATCATGACGAACTAATTGAGGCTCGCATGAAAACAGGCGCGCTGGATATTTTGCCAGGGATAACAGGGCTCTCTCAAGTGGAAGGGCTTGATATGTCATCACCAGCACTTTTGGCTGAAAGAGATGGAGATTATGCTAAGTCAAAAAATATGTTTTACGATATAAAACTCATTTTCATGACGCTGGCCGCCGTCGTTAATAGAAGTAAAAGTCACTAAAAAATAAAACTCAGCATGTAAATATTCTCGCCACAAACTTTTTATATTCTAAACGGCTTTGAGAATTTCCAAAGTGAATTAGTAGCTTTGCGTATGTGTTGTGGACATCTGGAATATATTCCAGCTTATTTAAACGCAAAATTTATTCTACGAAGAAGGAGCATTGCCCCTTTTGAGCAATGGGACATGCTGCTAGTGCGATTGAGACAACGGTTGCAGGTGGGTAACTGAAGTGTCACAAAAAAGCGCCTGAAATAGCCGTGAGATAGAAAAACGAGATATACGAAGAAGGAGTGACGCCCTTTCGGCGTCAGGACATGGCAGAGCCCGGCGCGAGTGCCGCCCCATCGGAGGCCCACCGCGACAGCGGTGGAATAGCCGTGAGATAGAAAGAAAGAAACCATGTTTATCCGGGTATTTGAATTTTTTGAAAAGATTATTGACCCACTTACAGTGGCCAAAAATCCAATCCCCCCTAGAGGACTGAAAGAATTCTACAAATATTTTCTTCTTCAAATTTGGCCATTGATTACAGTTGCTTGTTTTGTCTCAGCCATAGGCGCCTTCATGGACGCTATGCTCCCAGTTACGATTGGTTGGTTAGTAGATTTATTTAGCAAAACAAGCACTGATACTGTTTGGCAAGATGGTAAGGGTATATTTTTAATCATCTTAACCATTGTTATTATCCGCCCGTTGATTGGGTATATAGAGTTGCTTATTTCACTTCATGCTCAGTTTCCAGGCTTTACCAATTTGATACGCTGGCAAAGTCATCATCATGTCTCACGTCAATCACTGCATTTTTTTCAAAGTGACTTCGCTGGCAGAATAGCCAACAAAGTGATGCAAACAGGGATGGCGTTGCGATCCTCTGTCATGTCAGTACAAGACAGCATTTGGTATGTCGTAGCCTTTATACTTTCAGCCCTATTCTTTATGGGGAATGCCTCAATCTATTTAACCATACCAATCTTGTTATGGTTAGGAACTTATCTAAGCATCCTTGGCTATTTCCTGCCACGCATTAGAAAACAAGCAGCCATTATGTCTGAAGTGCACTCAATGCTAACCGGTCGCTTGGTAGATAGCTACACGAACATTCAAACGGTAAAACTTTTTGCTGGAAATGATTTCGAAGACAAATTTGTTGCTTCAGGTATTCAAGAACACACAAAAGAAATTCAAAAATTATTCAGATATTTTACATCTATGTGGATGTCACTCTTTATTATCAATGGCGCGCTTTTAGTTGGTGTTGGCATATTGACGATTTTTTTATGGCAGAACTCCGTCATAACAATTGGTGAAGTAGCAATGGTTCTTCCCCTCACACTACAATTGAAAAACATGGCCACCTGGATGATGGAAATCGCAAATGGTGTTTTTGAAAATACAGGTACTGTCGAAGAAGGCATGGAAACCATATCCAAACCGCTGACGGTAACGGATGAATTGGACGCAAAAGAATTGAGTGTTACCAAAGGAAAAATTGAATTCAAAAATGTTAATTTTGATTACGGAGATTACCAAATCTCAGATGAAAATAAAAACTTAGCCATTATCAAAGAGCTTAATCTAACAATCGAGCCAGGACAAAAAATCGGTTTGGTTGGACGCTCAGGAGCAGGCAAATCAACTTTGGTCAACCTAGTCTTGCGTCTGTATGATTTAAAAAGCGGCCAAATCTCAATTGATAATCAAGACATTGCTCAGTGCAGCCAACAAAGTCTACGCCGTCAAATAGGCATGGTGACACAAGACACTTCACTGCTTCATCGCTCTATTAGGGATAATCTTATCTATGGAACGAAAGAAGCATCTGAAGAAGATATGATCAAGGCAGCTAAAAAAGCTGAAGCTCTTGAATTTATCGAAGGACTTTCGGATGGCAAGGGTGGAAGGGGCTTTGATACATTAGTGGGTGATAGAGGTGTGAAACTATCAGGCGGGCAACGCCAGAGAATTGCGATCGCCAGAGTGTTATTAAAAAATGCACCGATCTTAATTTTAGACGAAGCAACGTCAGCACTTGATTCTGAAGTGGAAGCAATGATCCAACGTCAACTAACAAATATGATGAAAGAAAAAACAGTCATCGCCATTGCTCACCGCTTGTCAACAATAGCTGAAATGGACAGATTGATAATTATGGACCAAGGGAAAATAATAGAAGATGGAAGCCATGATGAATTAATAAATCAGGAAAATGGTGTATACGCAAAACTTTGGGCGCGTCAATCAGGTGGTTTTTTAGGAGCTGATAAAGATGAAGAGTTAGTAGTGTGATTTCACTTTTTAAATAAATCAATAGGCCTTACTTTTTTTGACACCATTTAACTTTTGTTCTTAAATGATCATCATCTCAAAAGGTGAGATGATGAAGGCAGGCTTTAACATGTCGATAAAAGAAATTTGCTGGGCTATATTTAAAGGTGTTAGTTATGTCTCACTATTTTTAGTGAGTATGGGAGCAGCAGCCCTGTTTTTCCCATTTATATTTGACCTTTGCCAGAATAAATCTGGTGGCATTATTTCTTGTACCACCCCTTTATTCCGAAGCATCTATGAATTCGGCTTTACCGTCACCTTAATGTCGATCTACACAGGGTTTCCCATTTTCCTAGCATTAGCTGGCTTTATCTTAGTCGTAAGACGAATTTTCAGATGATGAAACTCACCAACACCCCTTAGGTGTGTTTTGAGCAAGATTGTAAAGTTCTGAAAGAGAAGCAAGGTTACGTTTTTGACCACTGAAGCGCCTCGGCGGATGTGGTATAAACCCGGTATTTGTCGTTTTTCCTACTATATATGAAAAGGGATAAAAAGGAGCAAAGCCAATTCTTAGGTCAGAAATTTTAAAGCCTTGTTCACTGTCCTGATATGTATAAAATCCGTTTGTAAACCACTCAAATCTTTTTACAGATAAGGGTAGTTCTTGCTTCGAAAGGTGGTCAGGTATCTGGCTTAAACGTGGGTATGATTTTAAATCAAGTTCACTACAACCGCTGAACACACTGGTTGCCCCAGTATAAAATTTTGTTTCATCAACTGCCAAAATCTGCCAATAGAGAATATTAAAAGGCGTTGGTTGTACATGAATTCGCTTCCCCGTCAGTTGAGGGTGTTGAGCTGCTTTACTTTTCACATATAAGTTGCCGCTCATGCCAAGACAAAGGTAAAAAGTACTCAGAGCTAAACATACCTGGATCAATCGCATAGCACGAATTTGTTTTCTTCGAATGAGAAATAAAAATCCGATCACACCAATGAGCAAGGTGAGCGTATAAAGAGGGTCTATAATAAAGACACTCGGAAATGCAACTGGAGAGCCAGCCTCGAGCGGCCAAAATAATTGCGTGCCATAAGTCGTCAGTGAATCAAGCAAACTATGAGTGATCAAACAAAGCCAAACGGTTAGTAGCATTAAAAGATAAGAAATTTGATCTTTTTTAAATATGAAGTTCGCCAAAGCTGCGATAAATGGACTAACTGCAGTTTGTACTAACAAAGAGTGACTAAACCCACGATGATAGGTGACAGAGTTAAGGGCATCATCAAAGGGAAGAAACGAATCCAGATCAGGTAATGTTGCAACCACACCACCAAAAGCAACCGCACGAAGGCTAAGTTTTGGTCCAAGTAAAGCAGCAGCGACACTTGAGCCTAAAACAAATTGAGTAACCGAATCCATAAAAATTTAATCCCTGAAAATGATAAAAAATCCAAATCATACAGAGAGGTATCATTTCGGCAATCATAAGGCGATTAGAAAATAGCGCGGTTGCTAGTAGGCAACTGAAGCGCAAATAAATAGCGCGGTTGCAGGCGAACTACCAAAGGAGCGTTAAATGCAACGGTTGCATGTGGGCAACCGAAGGAGCACTAAATGCGACGGTTGCATGTGGGCAACTGAAGGAGCACTGAAAGAGTAATTGCATTAGCGGCAAGTACGTAGACCAATGATTTTATATAGCGGGCAAAACCGAATAAATGCTGTGATAATAAGAATCGCACCAACAGCAGGCATCCCAAAACGATAGAGTTGGCTCTGCCAGATCTCTGAAACATAAAAATATGGTGCTGCGATAAGTGCAATTCCTACAATCAGGCGAAAAATTTGATCAAAACGTCCGACATTGGCATATTTAAACATGAGCATACCCTTTAAAAATCATTTTATTGTAATGTTTAACAAAACGACTATTGCAGCAAATAAAAGAATGCGGCAGTAACTTAGTCACATAACTCAAAAACTAACTAGCTGCTAATTAAAAGGCTTGAAGAAAAACAAAATGGAAATCACAATTAAAGCCCTTGGTCCCCGCGGAGATGGGTATTACGAAAGTGATAAAGAGATAGATTCCAATAAAGGCCAACATAAAAATAGCCGAATATATGTGGATCGTACTGTCCCTGGAGATAGACTAAAAATAAAAACACGCCGAAATAAAGAAGGTGGTATCCAGGGAGAAATCATCAAGATTTTGGAACCCTCAAAAGACCGCGTTAAAGCACCTTGTTTGGTTTATGACGTGTGTGGTGGGTGCACTCTTCAGCATGTGAGTGAAACTTTTTATAAAGATTGGAAACAAACTTTAATCAATGAAGCTCTAAGTCGTCAGTCCTTACAGCCCAAAGAAATATTAGAACCAATTTTCATTGGTGAAGGCAGTCGTCGGCGTGTCACATTTAGTGCCTTTAAGCAAAGAGATAAAGTCATTCTTGGCTATAAAAAAAGACGCTCAAAAATGATCAATGATATCGAAACTTGTTTGGTCGCTGATCCTGAAATTATGAAACTGCAACCTATTTTAAAACAACATTTAGCAAGTTGTTTGCAAACTGGGCGTGTGGTTGATGTTTTAATTCAAAAAATAAATGGTGTGTTTGATGTGGTCATCACGGGTGAAGTCGGCCAAAAAGGAAGTCCTGACCTCAGCGTGATGCAAATGGCAGCAGACCTCGTTCATCAAACGAAAGTTGCCCGTCTTTCATGGCGTGAAAAATTTCATGATGAATGCGATGTTATTGTTGAAAAAGAACCGATTAAAATCAAATTCGGAAGTTTAGAAATAAAATTACCTCCTGCATCTTTCTTGCAACCAACAGAAGTAGGTGAAGCAGAACTCATAAAGGCGGTAGTAAATTTACTCCCCAAAGAAGGGAAATTTGCTGATCTTTTCTGCGGCTGCGGAACATTTACCGGCCCTATGCTAAAGAAACTTAAAAAAGGTTCAGTTGACGCGTTTGAGACAAATCAAGCGGCCGTTGCAGCATTAGATCGAGATGCAAAACTTAAAGGACTTCCCTTAAAAGCCATAGAGCGTGATTTGTACAAACTTCCTTTAAACTTGGAGGAGCTGAATAAATACGAGGCTCTTGTTTTTGACCCACCAAGGGCAGGCGCTAAAAATCAAGTTGCACTTATGGCAAACTCAACCATTAAAACAATTATTGCGGTCTCTTGTAACCCCATCACCTTTGCACGCGACGCGCGTGTTTTAATAGAAGGCGGGTATGAATTTGAAAGCATTCAGCTCATCGATCAGTTCACACAATCTCATCATGTAGAAATGGTCGGTGTGTTTAGAAAATTTAGTTAAATAACATTTTCAGGCAAATATATTGAAAGAAGTTTTTATTCTAGATCTTCAAACAATGTAGCAAAGCGAACTTAAAACAGACTAGTCTGTGGCGTCCCCGAGTGGATTCGAACCACTGGCCCCCAGATTAGGAATCTGGTGCTCTATCCAGCTGAGCTACGGGGACAAACAGATTGATAAAAGCTATAATTGCAAATAAAACCCTAGATGAGCTAAGGTCAAGTACAATAATTTATGAGCTATTAATGATGAGTAAAAGCCGAAGCTTATACAGTTGCATTCTATTGATTTGGTGCCTCTATTCAACAGTTAGTATAGCAGCAGAAAAGCTCCCAAACTGTCTTCATCTTCCTGAACATACGGGTATCGTAAAAGATATCTCAAAACAAAATACCATCAGGCTAGACGATGGCACAGAGCTGGTGATAGCAAACATTTATGAAAAGAAAAAAGACAGTCATCAATTCATAAAGAAAATCTTGAAGAATAAAAAAGTCTTTTTCTACTCATCTGGTCGATTGAAAGATCGGTATAATCGGTTAATTGTTCAAGTTTTTTATAAAGAAGAAGAAAAATCAAAGTGGTTACAAGAAACACTCATTGAAAAAGGTTATGGAGTGGTCATGGCCTTGCCAACAAACTGGCAATGTTCACCCGAATTGTTAGCGAGTGAAAGATTAACTAGAAACGCTGCTCAAGAAAACAAACTTTTAAATTCTAATTTTCCAATCGTTAGTATTGAAAATACAAAAAGTTTAAACCAAAAACAGCAAGGCTCTTTTCAAATAGTAAAAGGCAGAATTTTATCGATCAGTAGAACAGCACAAAACACATATATAAATTTTTCAAAAAACTGGCGCAAGGATTTCACAGCAGTAATAAGCAATCATTTATTGAGACAAAAAAAGGGACGGTGGCCAAAGTTAAAACGGTTAAAAGGAAAAACCATAATCTTAAGGGGATGGTTAGATCATTACAATGGCCCGTTAATTCGTCTAGAGACCCCAGAGATGATAGAAATCATCAATTAATACAAATCAAAATAAAAGAAGAATAAAAAAATGACATTAGAACAAAAACCAAAATTATGTATTGATCATCTAACTGTGACGGCAGCCAAATTAGAAGATGGTGTTGAATATGTGCGTGAGTGTTTAAATGTAGACATACCGATTGGTGGAAAACATGAATTAATGAGTACGCATAATCACTTGTTACGTCTTGGTGAAACTGTGTTTTTAGAAATTATCGCAATAGATCCAAATGCTAAAAAACCGAACCATCCAAGGTGGTTTGCGCTTGATGAAAAAGGTGATGAGCAACCTAAATTGGCAGGCTGGGTAGCGGCAACTAGTAATATTGAGAAAAGTCTTGAGCTAGCTCCAAAGGCGGCCGGAAAGTCGACAAAAATATCAAGAGGAGAGATCTTCTGGCATATGAGCATTACACAAGATGGTTCAATGCCATATGAAGGAGCGTATCCAACCTTGATTATGTGGCCAGGTGGTGGCTCACACCCCGCAACGAGAATGGAAGATAAAGGCTGCACCTTGAAATCATTCTCTATTACTCACCCTAAGGCTAGTGAATTAAAAGCTTATCTTGATGGTCAGTTCGAGGATGAACGGGTAACCATTCTAGAAGCAGATGATATGAAACTCACGGCCGAGATAAATACACCAACCGGCGTAAAAATACTATCGTAAGTTAAAATGAACTCCGACCAATAAAAAACGCCCGGAAAATTTTCCGGGCGTTAATAGTTTCAAAGTAGAAAAACTGCAATTAAGCAGCAGCTTCCTGACCGTCAGAATTTGAAGAGTTCTCAGCATCAAGAGCTTTATCTCTATTAGCTTGAGCCGCTTTAGAAAGAACCGCAGTAATCTTTTGTACTGCTCCAGCTTCATCAAGCTTTTCAATAGCCGCAACTTCACGAGCCAAGCGACCAATAGCAGCCTCAAACAGCTGGCGCTCTGAATAAGATTGCTCTGGTTGAGTATCACAGCGATAGAGGTCACGAACAACTTCAGCAATAGAAATTAGATCGCCAGAATTAATTTTCGCTTCATATTCTTGAGCACGCCTGGACCACATAGTCCGTTTAATGCGGGCTTTGCCTTTTAAAGTAGTGTAGGCTTTTAGCACAATGTCTTCTTCTGCAAGCTTACGCATGCCAACAGTTTCAGCCTTCGCTGTAGGAACACGAAGGATCATTTTGTCCTGTTCAAATTCAAGAACAAATAGCTCGAGGCTGACACCTGCAACTTCTTGGGTTTCTATTTCAAGAATTTTCCCAACACCATGTGAAGGATAAACAACATATTCATTGATTTTAAAACCATTTTTCTGAACTGATTTTTTACGTGCAGCCATACTCTCTCTCTCTTCAAAGTTAACCTAATCATTCCTCAACAATGAGACGAACAATTAAGTTTTAAAATCTCGCAGCAATCTTTAATGGCACAAGGCCAAACTAAAAACTACCAAAGTCGATTCTGTAAAGGGAAGAATAAGCGCTAAGAAATCAAATCAAGCACTTAAGCTCAATTTAATAATCGCTCACCCTGTGACTTTTCCCTCTGTCCCACTATTTTTTTTAAATAGCCAATAAATTCAGAATTGGCCCATTTATTCAGTGGGTAAAATTTATTGTTAATGAGTACAAAATAGGTCTTACTCTGTCTCAATTTTTGGATCATAAACTTAATCTAAAGAAATGTTTCTAAAGCTGAAGCTTGTGGTCATAAATAAAATTTAAAATCATTAAAGCAAAACAAATAGTCACAATAGTTAAGAGAACCCTCTACTAAGTGACACCACATTAAATAACGCATAGAAAAACACGCAAAATCAGTGATTCAAAAACTGTTTGCCAATAAAATTAATAACTCAGTTGCGAATATAACACATTTTTAACAATTAGAAAAGCAATCCAGCTTTGATTCCGTGAAAATTGTTATAAAAAGTAAATATTTGAATATTAACTCCACTAAAATTTAATGCATTAGCAGGTTAAAACTATATTTTAGAGCTATCAAAGCCAATTCATGGCTATATTTAGCATCATGGGGAAAAGTCGTTTTTTTCAGCCAAAACCAGGAATTTGTAGTGCTTTACTCCAAAGTGGTCACCTGTTTTTGGATTAACGCATGCAAGAAGCTTCAAATCGTTTGAGACGGTTGGTAGCTGATTTTTTATTCTCTCCAAGTTGAATGAAGAAATTGCCGATATCAGAAAGTTTCTGCTTAAACTTTATTTTGTTCTCCATGCAAGAACAATAAGATGAGCATTTCGGCGCTCCCTCACATTTACTACGACAAGAAGATGAGAAAAATTTGATAGCCGTTTGTCCTGAGCATCGGGAAATAAGAGCTTTGTTTTTTTCAGGCTCACTTAGAACTTTGTAAATGTCTGATCTTTCAGACGTTGTCTCAACACGCCCTCTGATGCATTGGCAATAAGACGTGCAAAATTCTTGTTCGCCTTTTTTCTTCATGCATGATTTTTTACAAGAGGTTTCAACAACAGCTAAGAGCTCTTTTGTCTCAGTAGATGGTTTTGATGAGGCAGGAGAAAGTGAGAGCAAACTAAAGGTAAGGTAAAGAACACTATGAAAGAACGCTTTATAATAAATAGACATTTACATCTCTTTATGGGGTGACTCAAAACAAAACCCTAAAAAATCAAAACTAGATTCTATAGAGCGATAAGACTTTTATATATCATATGGTTATGCTGGTAAATACAACAAAAATGTCACAAGAACTATAAATGGGCTTCTAGAGCTAGAGCGTGTTAGCTTTATCCATTAGAAACGCACATGGCGTTAGCCAATAAAAAACAGCCATTCCATGTAATGTGGAATAGCTGTAGGTATCGTTCGTTCATATAATTAAAAGAGTTAAGGCTTAATCACCTTCACCTGGCGCTTCTGAGAAAAACTGCTCAAATTTATTTTCAACTTCAGCATATTTCTCTGCGTCAGCTGGTGCATCTTTTTTCAAAGTAATATTCGGCCACTTTTCAGAAAAGTCTCTATTCAAATCTAGCCATTGTTCAATTCCAGGCTCTGTGTCAGCTTTAATAGCATCCACGGGGCATTCCGGCTCACACACACCACAATCAATGCATTCGTCAGGGTGAATAACAAGCATATTTTCCCCTTCATAAAAGCAGTCAACCGGACACACTTCAACACAGTCCGTATGTTTGCATTTAATGCATTTATCATCGACAATATAAGTCATAGTTCGCCTCAAGATACGAATTGCAAGGGCAATTCACTAATTTCTATCAAATGTAAAAAGCTCAAGCTAAGAGCAAGAGCTGTCCTGTTTAGTCGCTATTCAATATTGCAAAAAAGAAAAGAGAGCAATCTGAAAATTTAAGGTCTATGCTCTAACCCATTCCTAAAAAGAGTACAAGCAGCGAAAAAGAAATAGTTTTATCCATTTTTCATAAATCTTGAGGATCTGGTTTTATAGAATCGTATTTTCTGCGGTCTTTTTTCGTCGGACGCCCTTCCCCTTGAGGACGACTTGGCGTTTTAGCAGAAAATCTTCCAGGTTTCGGCCGTAAGGGTTCTTTTGGTGTGATATCATTATAAAGTTGTTCAGCTTCACTAGCAGGGCCTCGGCGCACACCAAGCTCCAAAACTTCAATGACCTTTAGATCTCGATTGATCATTGAGGTAATAACATCCCCCTTACGAATAAGAGATGATGGTTTACTAATTTTAACTTTATTGACCCGCAATTTTCCTGATTCAACCAAACGGCCAGCCAAGCTTCGCGATTTAACCAATCGCGAATAAAAAAGCCATTGATCTATGCGCCGTTCAGTAACGTCTTTACTCATCCAGCCTTATCTTCAATTTGATCTTTTAGAGCCTGTAATTTTGCAAACGGTGAATCTGGGTCGATCTTTTTCTCACGGGCAGCTATGGGCTTTTTGCCAGAGTTGTGGTTTTTAAACCCGTTCCCATTTTTCCCAGTAGAACCTTTATGAGATTTCTTCCCGCGATATTTATTTGAAGAACGAGATTTATTCGCCTCATTATTAGATGTGTGATCATCTTTTTTATGATCAGACTGATGACGTTTGTTCTGAGGCCGTCTTTGAGAATGACCCTGTGAACGATTAAAGCCAGTTTTTCTACGCGGACGCCAAATCAGAACAACAGGTTCTTCTTCTACTTTATTTTTAGACTGCTCGGCTGCATCTTTAGTCTCAGCCTCTGTTGTCTCAGTTTCTTTGGCCTCAATGTCTTTAATCTCGGTATCATTTTTTTCGGTACCGCTATTTTCAGCACCGTTATTGTCAGAACTCGTTTCTTCATCTTTTTCAGATGGAGACGAAGAAGAGCTGTCTTTTTTATCAGCTTTTGAAGGTTGAGCCGGCTTATGTTGATCAGATACAAACCCTAAAGAGCGTAAAACAACACCAAGTTCATCAGCTGAACAGCCCATAATCGACATCATTTCAGGTATGATCGTAAATCCACCGTCACCTGTGGCACCATTGGGTTGCTCAATCTCAGTAGCAGTTGGAGCGACTTTTCTGTCAGTAGCTTCTTTTGCAGATGGAGAAGCAGCCTTTTTATCACCAGGAACTTCATTAGGTGATGCACTAGACTGCTCTGCAACGGCTTCTGATTGCTGTTCGGGTACAGATCCAGGTGTTGGCTCACTCGGCTTTTCAGAAGAAATTTCCTCTAATGAAGGCGTCACAGGTGATGCAACTTCTAAAGGTTTTACATCAGCTGTTGTCTCTACACTCTTAGTACTTTCTTCACTTTGAGTGGAAGCTTTATCTTTAGATTTTTTAGGCTTACGCCAGGAAACCAATGGTCTGATTTGATCAGCTAAACGCTCTAACATATCAACCCGAACAACCCGGTTCCCACATACATGAAATCCAGCAGTCCGATAGTAAGCTGCGTTAACTTCAGCTGAATGAGGTGCAGAAGTAAGTCCAGCGCGTGGCAGTTCCCATTTTTCCTGATTGTCTAAATTATCAGTAAATAGAAGCCATAATAAACAATTCAATTCAGCAGCAGCTGGTTTTAATAGAAGCGGAAAATAAATATTAAAGGCACCAAAGCGAACACCAAATTTACGCAATTGCTTCCGGGCATCTTGATCAAGCTGGCGAATATCTTGAGCGACCGGCTCACGTTCAAGGGCACCTAAATTTTCAATAAGTTGAAAAGCGATACCACGAGCCATGCCATTTAGCTGTTCATCTTTTTCAAGATTTACAAGTGGTGCCAGTTTCTCAGCAATTATTTCATTAACAATTGTTTGAACTTTAGCGGCCGTTTCTTCTCTTTGTGTGCCATTTAGTTGCTCATCTGCTTTTAAAAGGGAAACGGGCCTTAGAATATGGTCCCCCTTTTGCAAGGTCGCAACCAGGGTGTCTTTCCATAAGACTTCGCCCTTTTGAGAGAAAGTAAACTCAGTTTTGTCAGCAGATAATAATTGTTCTGAACGCATAGCCAATTCTTTAGTCAATATCTTTGCAGCCGCTGCTCGTGCAGCCCGGCCATCTACTCCAGTACTATCGCTGTCAGGCGTAAACTGGAAGCCGGAAATTTTTCCTATCAAATGATCCTCGACGTGTACCTGCCCCTGATCATCAATCTCAACAAATAAGTCATCACTATCACGTAATCGTTTCATTAAAGTGCTAGTGCGCTTATCAACAAACCTCTTTGTTAACGCTTCATGCAAAGCATCAGACAAATTGTCTTCTATTTGACGTGTCTTCCCTTGCCAATAGGTGGGATCGTTCAACCAGTCAACCCTATTTGCAACAAATGTCCAAGTCCGAATGTGCGCTAAGCGAGTTTGTAAAGTATCTATATCACCTTCAATTCGATTATGCTGCTCAATTTGTGCAGAAAACCAATCATCAGGAATGAGGCCATTGTCATTCATTATGAAGTGAATTAATTGCCTTGCCAACTCACTATGGTCACCAATACCAATCTTGCGATAATCTGGCAATTGGCACACTTCCCAAAGTCGCTGAACGTTCACCGGCCCCTGTGCAAATTTTACAATATCTTGATCCGTTGAGAGAGCCTCAAGTGCAAGCACATCATCAGCATCTCTCGCCTTTTGCAAATAAGGCTTTTGCGGTGAAAGTTTTAAAGAGTTAAGCAATCGAGGAATGGAGGCAAAATCGAGTGTGCGTGCTCGCCATTGCAGTGCTTTCACCTGCTCAAATTCATGAGATTCAATGGAATTGATCAACTCAGAGTCGAAAGGTGGTACTTCACCCGTTACCCCAAAAGTACCATCTGTCAGGTGGCGCCCGGCCCGGCCCGCAATTTGAGCCACTTCAGTTGGGAAAAGTTCGCGATGATGAATGCCATCAAATTTGCGGTTACCTGCAAAAGCAACATGTTGGACATCTAAATTAAGTCCCATACCAATCGCATCAGTGGCGACAAGAAAATCCACTTCACCTGATTGGAAAAGTTCTACCTGCGCATTACGTGTTCGCGGACTAAGCGCGCCAAGAACCACTGCCGCTCCGCCACGTTGGCGTCTAATCAGTTCAGCAATTTCATAAACATCTCGAGCCGAAAATGCGACAATGGCTGTGCGCCTTGGCATGCGAGAAATTTTCTTAGGGCCGGCATAGCTTAATTTCGAAAGACGAGGACGGGAAATGAAATTAACCCCTGGCAGCAGCACATTAAGCGCAGTGCGCATCGTCTCCGCGCCAAGTAACAAGGTCTCTTCGCTACCCCGTGCATGAAATAATCGGTCAGTGAAAACATGACCACGTTCTGGGTCAGCAGAAAGTTGAATTTCGTCAACAGCAACAAACTCAACATTTAAATCGCGCGGCATAGCTTCAACAGTTGAAACCCAATAACGCGCGTTTTTTGGTTTGATTTTTTCTTCACCAGTTATGAGGGCAACATGAGAGGGACCAACACGAGCAACGATCTTGTCATAAACTTCTCGAGCTAAAAGCCGTAAAGGCAGGCCAATTAACCCGCTATGATGTCCAAGCATCCGCTCAATCGCTAAATGGGTTTTACCCGTATTCGTGGGACCAAGAACAGCAGTAACGTTTGAAGCACCAGGGACGCCATATAGATCAGAGGCGTTGGGGTGTGAAGACATAAGGGTTTCTCAATTTTTACAAATCAACCAACAAGTTAGTTTGCCAGTATCTAATCAGTATCAAGTTCGTCTGGTCAGCACCTAGTTCACTGGTGCAAAGGCCAGTGCAAAGAAATGAAGATGACAAACCTATTGAATACAATGAACATGAATTTACGTAAAAAATCCAGTCCAGAATTACAAATACTTTCGCATCATGTAAATCACCACATGAATAAATTACCATATGATCAAGGATTTTCAAAACTGAACATATATCATTGCGTATAGTGATAAATTACAACAACAAGATAACAACATTTTAAAAAGGCAATCATTAGGCATGATGCCGGAGGCTTATCTTTGAGTAAAGCCGATAAAACATAGCTTCAACTCTCATCAGATTATTGTGAACTCCCCTCGTATTTTTTTAAAACTCACTTATTGTTATGTGAAGAATTTAAAATTTTTGCGCAGGCAGAGACTGTAAAAAACAGGAGCTAAAACATTGGCTCGAATAGAAAGAGAAGCAAGATGCTACAACTTCCTAAAAAAAGACGGCATTTCCTTAAAGTTATCGGAGTAATGTCACTTCTGGTTATAGGATATATATCGGCGGTTCGGAGTGAGCAAAATGATACGGTTATAAAAGTCGGTTCAGAAAAAAAAGTAGAACAATCATCGAATGAAAAAAGGGCAACTGCCATATTTGCCGGGGGTTGTTTTTGGTGTGTTGAGTCAGACTTTGACAAAGTCAAAGGGGTTATTAAAACTACATCAGGCTATACAGGTGGCAAAACAAAAAATCCGACCTACAAAGAAGTGACCTATAAAAACACGGGTCATTTTGAAGCCGTTGAAATTATCTACGACCCAACCATCGTAACTTATAAAGAATTGCTCCATAGCTTTTGGCGTAGCGTAGATCCAACCGATGCAGGCGGTCAGTTTTGTGACAGAGGCGCGTCCTACAGAACGGCCATTTTCCCAACCTCTGAAGAACAGTTGAAAGTTGCAACGACATCAAAAAATTACGAGCAAACAAATGGAAAATTAAAAGGGAGAATCGTAACGCAAATTCTTAAAGCACCAATGTTTTATAAAGCTGAAGGATACCACCAGAACTATTATAAGACTAACCCGGTCCGTTATAATTATTATAGATATAGCTGTGGAAGAGACCAAAGAGTTAAAAAGCTTTGGGGCAAGGAAGCCCACAGCGGCCTGAAAAAACTAACTCACTAGCGCGGTTGCTAGTGGGCAGATGAAGAAGCATTGCCTTTTTCGGGCAATGGGATATGGCAGCGCAAGCTGCCCGGTGCCTGGCACCGCCCCTCGGAGGCCTAAGCGCCATAAGCGCTTAGAATAGCTGTGAGAGAAAACAAAAAGCATTGCCTTTTTCGGGCAATGGGATATGGCAGCAGAGCTGCCCGGTGCCTAGCACCGCCTCTCGGAGGCTTAACGCCATAAGCGCTTAGAATAGCCGTGAGAGAAAAGAAAGCGCATTTTGACGCAGTAAAAATTGCATAGCTGCTAAGCTTTCTGCCCTCTACCTTAGGCATAAATTATAGCCTATCTTCACCTTAAATATTTGCGTTAAAGAAATGCTCAGAGTTGAAATTAGTTAAAGTGCTTGGCGTTTCAAGAGACCTAAAATTATATTTAAGGAGTCCTCCCCCATGTCGAACATGACGAAAAAAATAATCAATAAAGTGACGAATAGAACACCATTCAAATTATCCACAGTAGCACTATTAAGCACAATCACTTTTAGCCTACATGGCCCAGTTCATGCGTTTGAAGCTAAAGAAGCCGTTACAGTAAAAGCAGGTAACGGTATGAGCTTCCAAGTCGGTTCAAAAAAAGCAATTACGTATTTCAATGAAAATAGCGGCCATTGCGATGTGACGATTATGTTGAGTGAGCTTAATCCAGTGATTGGTAACACTTATAAATCTGCATCAAAAGTGAAAGTGCAACTGGTGCCAGGTAAATCAACTCTAGTTCAAAGTGCGGATGGCAAAGCTCTTAAAGTTTCTTGCAACAGAGATGCAAAAACAATGACTATCGAAAATCAAAAAGTAGAGCTTTCTGCTCTCACTCAATAGAGCAGAAAATGAATAAGGGGCTTTGAAAAAAGTAGTCATCTTACTCATTTACTTTCAAAAACAAAAACCCCACCTGAGTAATATTACTCAGGTGGGGTTTTTTATATCTGATAGCTTAAAATTCTTTCTACAAATTTAAAGAGTAATCATTGGTTACCGTGCTAAGGCAATATTTCCTGTCTTAGATCCAGAGATCCGGAAACTTGCCAATTCAGCAGTAGCAGTGCCAATCATGATCGGTATCACGATTTTATAAGGAACATACATTTTCGCTTTCGGTAGTGGAACAAGCCAAATTTCCAGTCCCTTAGAATTCGCCATATAAGAAACGGCTTTGTTTTTTCTCTTATGTCCAGCAAGTGGTCTGTATTTGGCCCGGCAAACAAAAGCTGTACGTGATTGACCATTTGAAAGCTCAGCGTAAGCTTTGCGCTTGAAACTTAAAGTGACATTAAAACGCTGACGACCATCAAAAATCTTAATACTACGGTTACAAGCTCGTGTACCATTTGTAAGACTTGGCGCTTTATCAGTAAATGCTAACATGGCACTTAAAGGGTCAACAACATTTCTTAAATGAGATTTATTGACAGCAATTCTTTTTGGGTGAGGTCGGTTAGGTGGAACAGCCTTAATTTTTTTCACACCATTTCTTGAAAAATTCATACGTATTGCTTCAGCTTTTTTATCACTACGAGCTGAAAAAGCGTAGATGTTAGGGCGTGGTTTATATCCATAAATATAGCCATTGCTGGCAACTGAGCTATTCCATTTATAAAATCCAAGAAATGCTTTAAATTTGGCAGACCCTTGCATTTTATAGCGATTGCCAGATTGAGCAGAAGCAAAATGAAATTTGCCACTCCCCACAGGAGCATTAATTTTGTAAACGGCCTGAACAGTCGTCTCTCCGGCATGAGAGGTGGACATGGTGAACGGAATGAATGAAATAAGAAGCGAAAGAGAGAGAGGCTTAACTAGCTTTGCAGCAACTTCGTATCTTTTTGAACAATTCTGATAAACGCGCCGTTTGAACATGTCCCATTTGAACATATCAGTTCTATTCAGACAATTTTTCATAATATATTACCCAACCAAAAGCTGAACTCAGCCTATTACCATCTACAATCATTTATGAAACTTAACCAATTAACCCTAATTAATTAAGAAAAATGATTATGGAACACTAAATCTTAAAATTTAAAAAACTTTACCAACAGTTCCACTCAAAAAAACAAATGCAAAAGTTTACGATAGTGAACAAATGCATAGAGTTTGCGGTAGTGAACCAGACCGTAAACTCATAAATCAACTATTTTTAGGTTCAGAACGAAACCTTAACGACAATTAACAGCCCTAAAGCTTGATTTGGTCAAATCTATGGCTAAATCACCATCATTAAGAAGGCCGTGCAAAGTTGCCGCATAATCCTTAAATTTAATCAACGTTAAAGTAAGCATCAATCAGCCAGATTAAATGTCTTTTTCTATAAAACTTGCCAATATTAAGTAGTATTCAGTTTTAATCTGACAAGAACATTAAGTAAAATGAGGAGCTTATTTTCTTTAAATTTGCGAAAGAGACACATTTCATGGGATAGCTGTTGAAAAGCTTTTGATAAAAATAGCAAGACAGCTGCTGGAAACCCTTGACGATGAGGGAAAAAGTGCATTATAAAGGGCCGCTTATGCACAAGAATTTTTCTCATGCATATATTTTCTCAATTTAGTTATATATCAAGCATTTTGCTTTGGAATGTTGTTTTTCGAAGATCTATGTCGTTTTAAGCTGTCTCAATCGATTTATAGATGAGATCTAAACGAACTAAGCTATTGTTGAGAGTGAAGATAATTTTAAAAGCACGAATATGAGTGCGGCGCTATTTAATTTTGATTTAGGAAACCTTTTTAAAGTAAGGTGCCATTTCAAATAACCAAGTAGTGCAAGTTTATAAGGATTTAAGAGATGTCACGGCGCTGTGAATTAACAGGCAAGGGAGTGCAGTCAGGCAACAATGTGAGCCATGCGCACAATAGAACTCGTCGTCGTTTTTTGCCAAATCTGTGCAATGTAAGCCTACAAAGCGAAAGCTTAGGCCGCAAATTCAATCTTCGTGTTAGTGCCCATGCACTTCGCTCTGTTGAGCACCGCGGTGGATTAGATGCGTTTTTGATCAAAGCTCGTAAAACTGAGCTTTCAATCAGTGCACGTCGCATCAAACGCGAAATTGAAAAGAAAGCAGCAGTAGTAACTGCTTAATAAAGCTTTTTAAGAAAAAATTCTAAGCCAGGCCTTCGCGCTTGGCTTTTTCTGTTTGCAACACCGGTTCTAATGCAGATGCATTGTGGGCATCTGAAGCACAAAATAGCCAACCGAAGTGCCATTAAAAAGCGCTTAGAATAGCGGTGAGAGATAAAACAGAAAAATACTTATTTCCACGCAACTTTCCAGTTATTAGGCAAAGCAAATTGCATCAGTAACGTTTGCTGGAAACCATTGAAATTATCATCGGAAACCAGAGTGACAATCGTTTCGCCCTTTTTATTGGTATGAGCAGAGATGCCTTCCATATTATCAACCACATGGTCATGGTTATTCGCTTTTAGAATTATCCGCCCGCTAATCGGCCGTTTAGAAAATAATTCCGACTGCTTAACGTAGCGTACACGAATATTAACCGTTAAAAATTTATAACGTCTCTCTAAGAGTAATAGGTCACCGTTCGCAAGGCTTACAGCATCAGTAATCCGGTACTTATCAAGAGGAGGTGGTGTAAAACGGATTTTTTGAATTTTCCCCTTACGCACAATCCAGCCAATAAAGTTTCTGTTCTTGTCCTTTTTTGACTGTGCAATAGCAACAAGAGCCCCTTTATTCCTCCCGCCTCTTAAAATCGCCATGGCTTCAAGCCCGGCATTCCCTCTAAGTCGCCGAGTTATTGAAGGTAATTTCAAATAGTTTGGTGCAGAGTTTATTCCATTTTTCCCAATGGTAAATCGGCCAATGCGGTGATTATCTTCAAAAGAAATGAGAGCTTTTCCAAAAAACTTATTTCCTTGTAAAAGCGTTATGGCTTCTGCATCTCTGTCTCGGCCGCGTTTTAAAGGTTTACCTTTACTTGAAAGAAGTGGACCAACCAAAGCCTCCGTAGGTGCCTTTAATTGTTTTGAAGCATAATCAAGATTAAGCATTGCCCAAAATCCGGCATCAGAAACAAGAGCAAGTTTCTCTCCCTTTTTAGAAATTGCCATGCCAGACAACCCACCCCAATAGGGAGACGAAGAAGAAAGTGAAAACCCATTTTTAAAGATCAAGGATCCAAAAATTTTACGCCCAGCTTCACCCCGTTTGAAAGCAACTGGACGGGCTTTTAAAGCGATTTTTTGAGGTGTAAGTTTTGTTACATCAGGTTTGGCACCAGCCATCGCAGGTGATGCCACAGCAAGAAGGTGAATAAACACAGCCATCATGAACAACATAAAAGAAGGAAAAATAGTATGCAGAATTGAAATGCGGTTCATAAAATTCTTATCTCCATAAGAGCAATGTTTTAGGGCACATCATAGTTAACATTCCTAGCCAGTCACTTAAAAACATCCCAAATATATAAATCGGGAGTGACACCTTTAAGGCATAAATTAAATGATAATTCTATTGAAGAGATAGTTCAAACTAGAGATAGAAACATTAATCAACATTTCTATGCTTAGTATCGGCCCCCACGTGAGGGGGGGGCGCGCAGCTTTTGTTGTCTTGTCTGCGAGGAGAGAAAACAAAATTATCTATCATCTGTGAGCTAAAAACGTAGGCCTTAGGCCATCAACGCTTAGCGTTGCACCTCGTAGGGCGGCAGCTTTGCTGCCTTTGCCCGCGAGAGAAAACAAAACCAAAAAAATCCTATTTTTTTGGATTTTCATCAAAGAGCTCAGTGAGTTTATCAATCATAGCGCCCGCCAAATCCTCGGCATCCGTGATTGTAACAGCTCGTTTATAATATCGCGTTACATCATGACCAATACCAATCGCAATCAACTCAACCTTCGAGCGCTCTTCAATTTCCTTAATCACATTGCGCAAATGTTGTTCGAGGAAATTACCAGGGTTCACACTTAAAGTAGAATCATCCACCGGCGCACCGTCAGAAATAACCATTAGGATGCGTCGTTGCTCTGGTCGCGCCAGCAATCGCTTATGCGCCCATGTTAGGGCTTCACCATCGATATTTTCTTTCAATAGGCCTTCGCGCATCATCAAGCCTAAATTGTTGCGCACACGGCGCCACGGGCTATCAGCTGTTTTATAAACAATGTGCCGAATATCATTCAAACGACCAGGTTGGCCAGGTTTGCCGGCTTCTTCCCAGGCACCCCGTGCTTCGCCGCCCTTCCAGGCTTTTGTGGTAAAGCCTAAAATTTCAACCTTCACGCCACAGCGCTCCAGCGTGCGAGCAAATATATCAGCACAACTCGCTGCAATCATAATTGGTCGGCCCCTCATAGAGCCCGAATTATCAATCAAAAGAGTTACAACCGTGTCACGAAATTCAGTGTCAGATTCTTGCCGAAATGAGAGAGAAGAAAACGGATCTGTAACCACTCGAGAAAGACGAGCCGCATCCAGAACACCTTCCTCTAGATCGAATTCCCAAGCCCTGTTTTGCTGAGCCAACAATTTACGTTGTAATTTATTGGCAAGGCGTGAGACAGCTCTATTTAAGCTCTCCAACTGTCTGTCTAGTAAACTGCGAAGTCTCTCAAGCTCACTAGATTGAGCCAAATCTTCAGCAGTGATGACTTCGTCAAATCGTTTTGTATAGATTTTGTAGCCAAAGGCTTCAGGCACTTCAAGAACAGAAAAATTAGGAAGAGCGGCCTGCTCTTGCGCTGGGCTTGTTTGCTGATCAGCTTCTCCATCACCGATAGACTGATCACTAAATTCAGTATCTTCGCGATCATCGCCTTCGCTATCATCGGAAGGATCAGCCTCTCCCTCTGAACTATCTTCATCAGGAAGCCCGCCATCTTGATCTTCAAGCATGTCACTTGAATCTTCACTAAGCGTTTCAGATTCAGATTCGCCTTCATTAGAACCTGGTTTTTCGGTGCCAGCATCTATATTCAAAGTTTCTAACAGACTAATCACTTCAGATGCATAAGCATCTTGATCATGTATAACATCTAATAAAGATGAAAAAAGATTATCTGATTTTTTCGTAAGGTCTTCACGCCAATGATTGACGACTTCAGCAGCTTTTCCAGTGAGAGGTTTACCTTGCATCGCTTCTCTCGCTAATAAGCTAAGAGAAATATGAAGTGAGACGTCATCTGTACTAAAAATTGGATTGACGTAGCGTGTCTCTAAGTCTCTTTGCTGGCGTGCCCATAAATTTTCTTCCATGCCAGCCATGCGCTGGGAGCCAATCATTTCATAACGCACTTCTTCCATAGCGTCATAAATCATGCGCGCTTCCGCATCATAAGGAACGCGTTTTTGATGCGCACTAGTGTTATGACAACTAGCTTTTAGGCTAAGGCTATCAGCCATGCCTCGTAAAACTTGCACATCTCTAGCTGTTGGCTTTAAAGGCAAATCAGGAAGTAAAACGGTATCACCAGTCATTGTTGGGCCATCTTGACCAAACGTCATCTGCAACTCATCATTGCCAGAAACAGCCCGAGCGCAGCCCTTGAGAGCTTCACGAAATTTTTCTTTCGCTTTATTATTATGATTTGTGGACGGTGCCATCGTTCAATCATCCTAACTAAGTACAAGCTCTGGCTAAAACGCACGGATGCTTTATCGGCATCTGAAGTGCAACTAAAAAAACCAACTTAGCTTAAAGCTAAGCTTGCTGTTGATTGTGGAAGATCTTTATCAAAGCACCTCTGATAAAATTCAGCAACAAGACCCTTTTCAAGCTCATCACATTTATTCAAAAAACTGAGTTGAAACGCAACACCAATATCTTCGAAAATGGCGGTGTTCTCAGCCCATGTAATAACTGTCCGCGGGCTCATCACGGTTGAAAGGTCGCCATTCATGAGTGCGCTTCTTGTCAAATCAGCTACCCGAACCATTTTTGATATGTCATCTGAACCAGTTTCAGTTGCAGCAAGCTCTTTTACTTTAGACTTAACAATGTCAACCTCATCATCATGTGGCAAATAGTTGAGGCTGGCTACAATTGACCAACGGTCCATTTGACCTTGGTTGATTTGTTGCGTGCCATGATAAAGACCAGAGGTGTCACCAAGACCAATTGTATTCGTTGTTGCAAACAAACGAAACGCAGGGTGAGGACGAATAACCTTGCTTTGGTCAAGCAAAGTGAGCTTACCGGAAACTTCTAAAACCCGTTGAATAACAAACATCACATCAGCCCGGCCCGCATCATATTCATCAAAGACTAGCGCTGTATTAGATTGTAAAGCATAAGGCAAAATGCCTTCTTTAAACTCAGTGATTTGCTTGCCGTCTTTAAGAACAATGGCATCTTTACCAACCAAGTCAATCCGGCTGACATGGCTATCAAGATTAACCCGAACACAAGGCCAGTTTAAGCGAGCTGCCACTTGTTCAATATGAGTAGATTTACCCGTTCCATGATACCCCTGCACCATGACACGGCGATTATGTTTAAACCCGGCTAAAATGGCGAGTGTCACTTCCCGGTTAAAAAGATAATCTTCATCAATTTCAGGAACATGTGTGTTGGCTTCACGAAAAGCAGGCATCTTTAATTTGCTTTTAAAACCAAATAGGTCTTCAACAGAAACTTCACAATCAGGCATCATTTCTTCAGCAGGCATATTCATAGCGGTCATTTAACAAAAGTCCATTTCTTAAGCTAACCATTTAGCTTCTTAAATTCTTTGTTATTTTAAAGATCTATATTTATAGATCACTCTACAGAAAATTATCAAGTTTATGAGCTTAATTTTACAAAAGAATAGCTTTTCAAAATGAAATCATCAAAAAAAGCAATCAATAGTAAGTAAGATTTCAGCAAGATAAAAACCGGTGTGTATCACGTAAACGATAAAGCTCTGGCTTAAACCATTCCAACTTTTTTCAAATAGTTATAAGCATTAATCACTTCAGCTAGTTTCTCTTCTGAATTACGATCGCCGCCATTCAAATCAGGATGGTGTCGTTTGACAAGTTCTTTATAGCGGGTTTTGATATCATCCTTAGACGCGCTTCCAGGCAAGCCAAGGTCATCTAGAGATTTTCGCTCCATATTTCGAAGGCGCCGACCACCAGCGGTCTTAGGCGCTGTATCAGCTTCGTCTTCATCAATAAAGTTCATGGGGTCATGTACAGAGCGCTGCCCTTTTTTGAGAGCCTCTTTCTCTTTAAAGGCCCAGGTCGGGCGGTGACCAGTTGAAGATTCTTTTTGATAATCGACAATATCATCAGCGTCCATACCGACAAAATAATTATATTTTTTATTATATTCGCGAACGTGATGTTGGCAAAAAAGGTAATATTCACCTTCCTTATCACGCCCTTTCGGCGCAGGAAATTTACCTGGTCTCTCGCAGCTGCGCCAATTACATTGAGCGCCTTCTTCTTTCTTCGAGCGGTCATCTTCTGGCTTAACACGAATAGAATCAAAATACTTGGATGTGAGTTTCATAAAAACCTATATATCTGGTTGCCTAAAATTTTCGCAGGTCAAAATCACAAGAACAAACTTCATAAATTGTAACCTCAGCCAGAGGTTAGAGCTAAAAAAAGAAGGTTAGTTCTATAAAGTGATCATTTTTAAATAGTGTGTTATCTAGTTCACAAATGAAAAACCCATAACCTGTGAGCAAGAAGTAAGAATAAAATTTATCATTCGAGATTATTTTACCACAAAAAGCGGATAGTTCAGTCTCAAAGGGCGTCGCACTATAGCTTAATTTTGCTGATCCGAAAACAAAAGAACGCAGCAAAATTTATTTTTTTGAAGTTTGCACTTATATAAAAGTTAAATGCTCTAGAGCTTAGGAAAGAAAAAATGTCAATCAATCAGTCAGATCAGCGCTCTGCCGTCGATATCATAACTGTAAAATTAGAAAAAGCCTTGTCACCAATTTCATTAGAAGTCATCAATGAAAGCCATTTACATTCTGGGCATGCCGGCTCACCAGGAACAGGAGAAAGTCATTTCCGTGTGAAAGTGGTTTCAAATGAGTTCGCTGGGAAATCCAGATTGCAAATTCATCAAGCAATCAATAAAATCTTAGCTGAAGAGCTAAATGGGAAGATTCACGCTCTCGCAATTGAAGCAAAAGCCTCTTAAAATTTCAAAATATTTTAAAAGTTCTAAAACCGAGAGATTTGATGTTTTCTACTTGCTTAACAAACCAGGAAATACCATAAAACCAGAGTATTTTGGCTGAAAAACAAGATATTTCTAAAAATCGAAAATTAAATCGCGACAAAACACCTAAAAGCAGGGTCGAGCGCTTGACAGCAGAAAATGGCAAGACTATGGTCCAGCCCGCTGAGGGAGCTGTGATCAGACATGATCAAAGACCTGAAAATGAGGTATCAATGCCATCTCCATCTGACCAAGATGAAAAAAGCACCTTAAAGGGAGATAAAGCCCTTGAGGATAGATTTGGTCAGCTAAAGGATCAAATGGATACCATCCATAAAGATCAGGCAAATAAAACGCCTGAACAGGATGGAAACGCCATAGGTAAAGCTATGCGTATGGGTACTGAGTTTGTGGTTTCTGTTCTCGTTGGCGCATTTTTAGGATGGCAATTTGATACATGGTTTGATACTAAGCCGTTATGGCTCATTCTATTTATGCTATTTGGCTTTGGCGCAGGTGTGAATAATGTCTTGCGACTAGCTAAAAAAGAACAAGAGGCCGGTTCTTTGGATGAAAAAGATCAAGGTCAGTAAACCTTCAAGATCATATCTTGAGGTTTAAGTGTAAATAACGGTTGCTTTAGCGGATGCTTAGTGGGCATCTAAAGCAAAAAAGAGGCAACTGAAGAACATACTTAACAGTTGCTAGTGGGCAACTGAAGTACAAAAATGGAGACGCAACGTGGCAAGTGAACAAGGCGGTTTAGACCCAATTCACCAGTTTGAAATTAAGACGTTATTTCCAATGGAATTTTTTGGTATTGATGCGTCTTTTACCAACTCAACATTATATATGGTACTGGCCGTTGGTCTGAGCGCTGCATTCCTTATCTTTAGCATGCGCGGTAGAGCATTGGTTCCAGGGCGCTGGCAGTCAGTTGCTGAAATGTCATATGAATTTATTGCCAATCTTGTACGTCAAATTCTGGGGTCTGAAGGAATGAAGTTCTTCCCCCTTGTTTTCACTCTCTTTATCTTTGTCCTTTTCTGTAACGTCATTGGTTTGTTGCCAACTGATTTATTCGGCATAATTCCAGTGCCACATGCTTTCACGGTTACAAGTCACATCATCATAACATTCGCATTAGCTATGCTTGTGATGACAGTGGTGGTTGGTTATGGCTTCTATAAGCATGGATTTGGATTTTTAAAATTATTTATTCCTGATGTACCTGTCGTGCTTTTGCCAATCTTGGTGCCGATTGAAGTAATCTCTTTCTTATCACGTCCAATTAGTCTATCTCTTCGTTTATTCGCGAACATGTTAGCTGGTCACGTAGCAATGAAAGTGTTTGCTGGTTTTATCATCAGTCTTGGATCGTTAGGAACATTAGGTGTGCTGGCAACTGTTATGCCTTTTGCAATTGGTGTGGCATTAACCGCACTTGAGTTTTTGGTTGCGTTCTTGCAAGCCTTTGTGTTTGCAACGCTAACCTGCATTTATCTTCGGGATGCTATGCACCCGTCGCACTAAATTTTTAAAAGTTTAGGGCATTTCAGCTAAGTGAAAAATAGATGAAATGTTCTTGAGAACGAATTTAATTTTAACGAATTACAGCTATTTCGAAACTAAAGGAGCCTAAAATGGAAGTTGAAGCAGCTAGATTTATTGGTGCTGGTATTGCGTGTCTCGGTATGGGCGGCGCAGGTATTGGTCTTGGTTTGATCTTTGGTAACTATCTTGCTGGTGCACTACGCAACCCTTCAGCAGCTCCAGGTCAATTTACGAACCTATTGCTTGGTTTTGCGTTGACTGAAGCACTTGGCATTTTCTCGCTTGTTATCGCGTTTCTAGCGCTATACGGCTAAGCCAAAAAATTCCAACTGGAGCTTTTGGGATCAATTCCTTAAAGCTCCAGTTGTTTTTATTTTTATGATTTTTAAAAATCGATCTGCAACTTTGTGCAGTAAAAGAATTAATATTAGGGTTTATCTCAGTTCATTTTATTAAGAACCTAGGTCATTTTATTAAAAACCCAGTTTGTTCTATTAAAAACAAAGACAAGAATTCTTAAAGCCCTCGAAAAATCGAGAGGCAGACAAACACGTTAATCGTGTCAATCTAAAGATACATAGATTTGTCAGATACTGATTGGTAACCTGACAACGTCTAGTGAAAAGCTTAGGATAAGTGACCGTGGCAGAACATAGCAAAACTACTCACACTGAAGTCCCGGCAGATGGCCATAAAGCGGTATTCCCACCGTTTGACAGCTCAAAATTTGAAGCTCAACTTGTTTGGCTAGCCCTCACCTTCATCATTTTATATGTTGTAATTTCTCGTATGGCTTTGCCTCGGATTGGTGAAGTTTTAGAAGAGCGCCAAGATCGTATACAAAGAGATATGGACGAAGCCAATCGCTTAAAAGAAGAAACAGACAAAGCGATTGCAAATTACGAAGAAGCATTAGCAACAGCTAGGAAAAAAGCAAACGGTATCGCAGAAGAAACCCGCGCTAAGCTAAAAGCTGAAATCGATGCTGAACAACAAGCTGTAGAAGATAAAATTAGTAAGAAAGCTGAAAGTGCTGAGAACCGCATTGCAAAAGCTAAAGAAGAAGCTTTTGGTGAAGTGAGCAAAATCGCACAAGCAACAACAGCCACAATTGTTGAAAAGCTAGTTGGAAAAAAACCGTCAGATCAAGATATTGAGCAAGCTTTAAAATAAGCAAAAAACCAGAAAAACGGTTTAACGATTGTTCAAAAATAAGATCTTAAGAAAGGTCGCAAAGTATGTTTAATTTCGCAGATCCATCCACTTGGGTGTCTATATTCTTTTTCACATTTGTAGCCATTCTGGTTTGGAAAAAAGTACCTGACCTAATTGGTGAAGCTTTAGATAAACGTTCAGCTGATATTCAAAAAGAGTTGGATGAAGCGCGCAAACTTCGTGAAGAAGCGCAGCACATTTTGGCCGAGTACCAAAGAAAAGCTAGAGAAGCAGAACAAGAAGCTGAAAGCATTGTTGCTCAAGCGAAAAAAGAATCAGAAAATTTTGCTAAAGAAACGCGCGAAAAATTAGAAGAAACATTAGAGCGTCGCTCAAAAGCAGCTGACCTAAAAATCGTTCAAGCTGAAGCCAAAGCAGTAGAAGAAGTAAGAACAGCTGCAATTGATGCAGCAGTGAAAGCCTCTGAAACTCTGCTAGCTGGTCAAGCAACAGGCTCAAAAGGTGATGAATTGATTAACCAATCAATCTCTGAACTGAAAGACCGTATGAACTAAGTTTTGTATTCAAGATTTTGTAAAATGTGAAACCGGGTTCTAGAAATAGAGCCCGGTTTTTTCTTGCAAATAAATAAGATAAAATAAAATGCAAACGAAAAAGCATTAATGGATGGTCCATCATGAATGATAAAACTGACAACGAACGTTTCGAAAGAGGCCACGCTCTTTTAAACCAAATTCACGGATCTACTGGCAAAAATGTATTGGAAGGTATAAGCGAGCTCTCGCCTGATCTAAGCAAGTTCATCACAGAATATGCCTTTGGTGATATTTACTGCCGCGAAGCCTTAGGTTTAAGAGAAAGACAAATCGCGACCATCGCGTCTCTTATCACTTTAGGTGGCGCTGAAACGGAATTAAAAGTTCATATGAAGGCAGGGCTAAATGTAGGCCTTACCAAAGAAGAAATCATTGAGATTATCTTGCAAATGAGCCTTTATGCCGGTTTTCCTAGAGCAATTCATGCCATAGAAATCGCTAAAGAAGTTTTTGATGAACTTAATAAATAAAATCACCTTCCCTCTCCAAAAAAATATAAAAAACGCCAGACCAATTCATGCATAGAAGCGTAAATCTGATCTGGTGTTGTAGTAAAAACATAGACCCAGCCTAAATTCGTCTCAGGGGGAGGGAGGAGGGATAAAATCTCAGCCCGATCTATGTTTAAAAACTCTATGTTCAAAAAACTCTGTCCTTATGGAAGTTCAGGGTAATCAATGCCGTGAGCGTTATCAAAAGTCTCAGGATACTGAATGCCGAAAGTATTTTCAGTTTCAGTTGCACCAGGAATGCCAAAACCATCTTGGCTA